>Ga0206127_1000233_pt1 | contig 72322 bp, 62 predicted proteins | sample Helgoland_Spring_6_FD_148646 | JGI IMG/M metagenome (GOLD analysis project Ga0206127, IMG submission 148646) | Pelagic subsurface seawater microbial communities from Kabeltonne, Helgoland, North Sea - Helgoland_Spring_Bloom_20160419_1 | ecosystem: Environmental > Aquatic > Marine > Epipelagic ...
CTATAGCCAATACTATTTCTATAAACTATCGTTCAATACTCAATTATTTTATCAATAGAAGTACTAATGCTTCTGCTGAATCTTTCAATGCCAAAATTAAAGCCTTTAGAGCACAATTTAGAGGTGTTAAAAATGTAGAATTTTTCCTGTATAGATTGACAACAATTTTTACCTAAACACAACATTTAGTCTTGATCCTAAGGTTTCCCAAGCCATAACAACGATTATATCTTTGTAAACACTATCATTTAATCTTACAATTTGTTCTTTAGATTTATTGGTTAGCTATATGATCTTGCAATGACATTTGCTGTCAAACTTCCTCCTCCCAGAAAATATCCGTCTGAGGTATTTTCATCGGTCTTTCTTGTTGAAAAATATGCAATAATTGCAACAAGTAAGGTGAAGCCTATAAATGAAATGATTCCTAACATATTCTTATTATTTTTTTATTTTTCGCAGAGATGTTACAAAACTAACTTTTTTAAAATTGAAAATTTTTTAAATGAAAGTTTACCTTTTTAGTGATTTATTAAGGCATAAATTTTTATAAAAAAGTCTCGCACAGTATCGTTTTAAATCTCTTTTTTGTGCAAAAAACGAGTTAATTTCATAGAGAGATCTAAAAGAATAATTTTTGCATTTCCATTTCTTTCTATATGATAAATAGCTTTGCTAATTTCTTTTTCAATATCAAGGATGTTTAAAGAATGCACAAAAGGAGCAAATTTAGACAAATTAAAGTTAGATTTTGTTTTCATAAAAACCAAATTATCAGACTTGTAGTTCATTAATAGTGCTTGTCTGAAGAACTGTAAACAATAATTTAAAAATCGTTTTTGAGTTTCACGACCTGTTTTTGAAATATTTTCAGACCAACTAATTAACTCTTCCACAACTGCTGCATTTCCTTTTGCTCTAAATGCAGTTCGCACCCAATTTATAAACCATTCCTCAAAAATTAAATCACTACCATCGTTCTGTAATAAGTGAATCGCTTTATTAAAATTACCTTCTGCTTGTTGTGCTATTTTAGAAGCTTCCATATCTTCAATTTGATGATCAACAACCAAAGCATTTGCAATATCTTGTTCTGATAAAGCAGGGAAATGTAATGCTTGACAACGCGATTTTATGGTATTTATAATCTGCTCTTCGTTTTCAGTTATCAATAAAAAAACTGTTTTATCAGGCGGCTCTTCAATCAGTTTTAATAATTTATTTGCTGCAGCTATATTCATTTTTTCGGCCATCCAAATAATCATCACTTTAAAACCACCTTCGTAACTTTTAAGTTTTAATTTTTTTACAATAGCTTCTGCCTCATCAACATTAATTAAACCTTGCTTATTTTCTACGCCAATATGTTGCAACCAATTGAATAAACTTCCATAAGGTTGTTTTCCAATAAAATGGCGCCAATCTTCTAAAAATAAATTACTAACAGGATGCTTTTTTATAGTATCGTTAGTAGTTACAGGAAAAGCAAAATGTAAATCTGGGTGTTGGAGTTTGCTGCATTTTAAGTTACAAGTATCAATATCATCAGAAAAATTACATAACAAAAATTGTGCATATGCAATGGCCATAGATAGCGCTCCACAACCTTCTTTACCAATAAATAATTGTGCGTGCGGAATTCTGCCATTTTCTGCAGATTTCATCAAATGTTTCTTGATGTGGTCTTGACCTATAATTTGGTTGAAAAGCATAAGCAAATATATACTATTAGAAACTTTTAACTTTATATTTTGTACTTTTAATGAATCAAAAATACTAGAAAATAATTATGAAAAAGATACTTCAAATTTTAAATGGAATTGCTTTTGTATCCGTAGTTTTTATCAATTATCTATCAAACACTGGAGTAATGAATGGAAAGACTATTGGGAGTTTATCCGATTCAATTCGTTCACTTTTTACTCCTTCCGGTTATGCTTTTTCTATTTGGGGATTGATTTATTTATTCCTTTTGGGGTTTGTAATCTATCAAGGTAGAAGCTTATTTGTAAAAGTTAAAAATGATGATTTTGTTGAGAAAATCGGTTTTTGGTTTATCATTTCTTGCATAGCAAATAGCGCATGGATTTTTGCCTGGATTTATGAATATACAGGTGTTTCTTGCATTTTTATATTTCTATTACTTATTTCAATTTTAAAAATTGTTATCAATAATGAAATGCAAATTGGTGCGGTAAAAAAATCAAAATTATTATTTGTAAGTCTACCTTTTGTAATTTACGGAGGTTGGGTTACAGTGGCTAGTGTTGCTAACGTTTCATCATATTTAGTAAAGATTAATTGGAATGGATTTGGAATTTCAGCAGAAATATGGACAATTATTTTGATTTTTATTGCAACCTTAATAAATATAATTGTGATTTATAAACGTAAAATGTATGCTTTTGCTTTAGTTGGGGCCTGGGCTTTAATAGCAATAGGTGTTGCTAATAAAGAGCATTTTAACACTATTGCAATGATCGCTTATACTGCAGCTTTGCTCTTGATTTTAGTTAGCTTGTTTATAAAGTTTAAAAAAGTATTTTTCAAAAATAGATCTTCATAAAACTATCGAAAACGATAACTTAACTTTTCTGTTTTGATTTACAAAAACCGTAAATAAAAAAGTATTTTTGTTAAAAATAGATCCATAATGAATACTTTAAACGATTTTAATTTCGAGAATAAAAAAGCAATTATACGTGTAGATTTTAACGTGCCTTTAAATGACAAATTTGAAGTTACTGATACTACAAGAATTCAAGCTGCAAAACCAACTATTATTAAAATTTTAGAAGATGGTGGGAGTTGTGTTTTAATGTCTCACTTAGGTCGTCCAAAAGGTAAACAAGACGAATTTTCTTTGCGTCATATTGTAAAATCTGTAATTGATATTATTGGTTGCAATGTAAAATTTGTAGATGATTGTGTAGGTGATAAAGTTGAAGAAGCAGTTGCTAATTTAGTTGATGGAGAAATCTTATTATTAGAAAATCTTCGTTTTTATGATGAGGAAAAAAAAGGTGATGTTGCTTTTGCCGAAAAATTATCAAAATATGGAGATATTTATGTAAATGATGCTTTTGGAACAGCGCATAGAGCACATGCATCAACAACTATTATTGCACAGTTTTTTAAAGAAAATAAATGTTTTGGAAGTTTGTTAACTAGAGAAATTGAAAGTATTGATAAAGTTCTAAATAATTCTGAAAAACCTGTTTTGGCTATTTTAGGAGGTGCAAAAGTGTCCTCAAAAATTACAGTTATTGAAAATATTTTAGATAAAGTAGATCATTTGATTATTGGCGGGGGAATGAGTTTTACATTTATTAAAGCCCAAGGAGGTAAAATTGGAAACTCAATTTGTGAAGATGATAAGATGGAATTAGCACTTGAAATTTTAAAACAAGCTAAAGCTAAAAATGTACAAGTTCATATTCCTGTGGATGTAATTGCTGCTGATGATTTTAGTAATGATGCAAATACACAAATTTGTGATATTGATGCTATTCCTGATGGTTGGGAAGGTGTTGATGCTGGTCCAAAATCTCAAGAAAATTTTGATGGCGTAGTTAATCAATGTAAAACCATTTTATGGAATGGTCCTTTAGGTGTTTTTGAAATGGAATCTTTTGCTGGTGGAACAATTGCCTTAGGTCATTCTATTGACAAAGCAACAAAGAATGGAGCTTTTTCTTTAGTTGGTGGTGGTGATTCTGTTGCTGCAGTTAAACAATTTGGTTTTGCAGATAAAGTAAGTTATGTTTCTACTGGAGGAGGGGCAATGCTAGAAATGTTAGAAGGAAAAGATTTACCAGGTATTGAGGCTATTTTAAAATAGAATAAGTCCTATTAGGTTTTTGTAAAAACAATAAATAGATAGAAAAGGCATCAAGTTTTTTCTTATAATTTATGATGATGAGCGTATAATTTTTTAAAATTGTACGCTTTTTTTTAATACTGGAATTAGCTTTAATTTCGTTTTGAAATTATGTTTCTTGTAAAATTTTTACAATTACTAGATTTTATTAACAAATGCACATATCAAGAAAATGAAATACACCACATTACCAAATACGGATACTAAAGTTTCTAAAATTTGTTTAGGAACAATGACTTGGGGGAAACAAAATACAGAAGCAGATGGTCACGAACAAATGGATTTTGCTTTAGAGGCTGGAGTAAACTTTTTTGATACAGCAGAATTGTACTCAGTACCTGCAACTCCAGAAACGTATGGAGCTACCGAAAAAATTATAGGAACTTGGTTTAAAAAAACAGGAAATAGAGATAAAGTAGTTTTAGCTTCTAAAATTGCTGGTGGTGGAGATTATACTGCACACATTAGAAAAGGAGGTTTAAATAGAGAAAATATTATTGATGCTATTCATAAAAGCTTAAAACGTTTACAAACAGATTATATTGATTTATACCAGTTGCATTGGCCAAATAGAGGTGTAAATGTTTTCGGAACCCGAGATTTCCCAACAAAAACGGCAAATCAAGAAGCAGAAAATCATATCGAAATTTTAGAGACTTTACATGATTTTATTAAACAAGGAAAGATAAAACATATTGGTTTATCCAATGAAACTCCTTGGGGTACTATGAAATACATGCAAGCTGCTACAACCCATAATTTACCAAAACCAGTTACCGTTCAGAATTCATATTCTATTATTCATAGAGGTTATGAAGTTGGTATGAGTGAGGTGTCTTTGCGCGAAAATATAGGTTTGTTGGCTTATTCTCCTTTAGCTCAAGGTGTTTTGTCTGGGAAATATTTAGACGGAAATAAACCTGAAGGAGCAAGAGGAACTTTATTTCCAAGATTTATTGCAAGATACATGGGTGAGGGTTCTTTAGAAGCTGTTAGCAGGTATGAAAATATTGCAAAGAAAAACGGAATTACATTAACTGAAATGTCTTTAGCTTTTGTAAATCAGTTACCTTTTGTTACAAGTAATATAATTGGTGCTACAAAAATTGATCAACTAAAAGAAAATATTAATTCGATTAATATAGAATTATCTGATGAAATTCTAAAAGAAATTAATTCAGTTCACGCGGCAATTCCTAACCCTGCGCCATAGACTTTGGAAAAGTTTTAGAATTAATGTGAAATAAATCATTAAAAAAGACTGAAACTATTTGTTAGATATTTAAAACTTATTATATTTGCAACCGCTTAATGAAGTAGTTGTTTTTAAACACTAAAAATTAAGTTTAAGTTCTTGCAATTACGACTGCGAAAGTAGCTCAGGGGTAGAGCATCACCTTGCCAAGGTGGGGGTCGCGGGTTCAAATCCCGTCTTTCGCTCTATTTTATAAAATACCAATGCTGAAGTGGTGGAATTGGTAGACACGCTGGACTTAAAATCCAGTGAGCAGTAATGCTCGTATGGGTTCAAGTCCCATCTTCAGTACAATAACCGTTGTTAATCTTTTGATTTTCAACGGTTTTTTGGTTTATATAATTTGTGATTTTTGTACAAGTAGCTATTCTGAATTAAATTTAAAAATTGTAGCTCTTTAAATTTTATAAAAAAATGATAATTCGAATACCTCTGCATTTATCAACATTTTATAATTTTAATCCTTTTCTCAATTTAAAAATTAGAAGTTGAAAATAGCCAAGGATGCAAAGAAAAATATTACTTTAATCCAGAAAATATTTAAGTGTAATTAATTATGAAACTCCAAACCAAAATACCAATACAAAAACAAGATGTAAAACGTATTGATTACAATTCTAAAATAGTAGTATTAGGTTCTTGTTTTTCTGAAAATATTGGAAATAAATTAAAGTATTTTAAGTTTCAATCTACTCTAAACCCTTTAGGAATTCTTTTTCATCCAAAAGCAATAGAAAATTTAATTTTAAATGCAATTAATAAAAAGGAATACTCACAAAATGATTTAATGTTTCAAAATGAACGTTGGCATTGTTTTGATGCGCATTCTAGTTTAAGTTCTATAGATAAAAATGAGATTCTTAAAAATTTAAATTTAGCAATTCTTAATACACATCAAAAAATAAAGGACGCTTCACATATTTTTATCACTTTAGGCACTGCGTGGGTTTATAGATTTAAGGAAAGTGGTGAGATTGTGGCGAATTGTCATAAAATTCCACAGAAAAAATTCTCAAAAGAAATTTTGCAAGTTGAGGAAATTCACGATAGTTTGTCTGCAATAATCAAACTGATTAGAACAGTAAATAGAAATGTAGAAATTGTATTTACAGTTTCTCCTGTAAGACATATAAAAGATGGTTTTGTAGAAAACATGCAAAGTAAAAGTCATTTAATTTCTGCTATTCATAAAATAATTAAGAAAAAGAAAAGTGCATATTATTTTCCATCCTATGAAATAATGATGGACGAATTACGAGATTATAGATTTTATAGCGAGGACATGATTCATCCCAATAAAACAGCTATAAATTACATTTGGGATAAATTTCTATCCACTTGGTTTTTAGAAGAAACATTGCCTACATTAAAAGAAGTAGATAATATTCAGAGAGGTATTTCTCACAAATCTTTTAATGAAAATTCTAAGGAGCATCAACTATTTTTAAAGAATTTAAATGCTAAAAAAACCAAGCTTCAAGAACAATTTTATTTTATGAAGTTTTAAATAGTAATTATTCTTCTATATACTGATTAACATTTTGCCAAGGGCCACCATTAATAACATCTAATCCGTTTTGCATTAAAAATTGTCTTGCTTGGCCACTTCTGCCTCCACTTTTGCAAACAGCTATAATTGGTTTATTCCATGATTTTATTTCATCAATTTTTACTGGAATTAAATTAAGAACAATGTGTTGAGATTTTGCTATATGTCCATCATCCCATTCCATTTGAGTTCTTACATCTAAAATAATCGCTCCTTTATTTAGATACTCTTTAATTTCGTTTGATGTATCTTTTTGACTAAAAATTCCAAATAATCCCATATATTATTGCTTAAGATTGATGTTCTTTTACCTTTAATAAATCCAATCCATTTTGAATTAACTTTGTGAACTTTACTTCTTTTTGTAAATGGTTTAAGTGCAACAAAATGTCTTCTTGAATTGCATAATTCTTATGCAAAGCTACTTCATATAATTCTAATGGCAATAACCAATCTGTCGAAAATTTTGTTTTTATCAGTTTAAAAATTGAAGAAATTATTTTTTCAGTTGATGTATTTTCTTCACGCATCAATTTAACTTGAGCATATAAATCATACAATAAATGTTGATTTTCACTATATATAATTTTGTGAGTTTTAGTTTCAGAAACTTTTCCAAAATCAGAAAAAGAAGTAACGTCTGCAGTGCCTGAAAAGGCAGAAACAACTTCTTTACCCACAGCCATATCATACAAGCCCCAGTCTGGCTGAAACAAAATCTCATCTTTGTAGGTTACTGTACATTCATCAAAAGTGATGATCAAAATCTTACCACGTAAATCTCGAGTTCCAGTAACTGATCTGCCAGATAGTTTGATGCCACTTTCAAATTCTAGAGTCATAAACTCACCTTCATAAATTCCGTAAGCCTTTAAATCTCTAGGGCTCATATCTTCAATTGGTAAATTGATTCCTTTTAATTTTCCTATTGGACTCCCAAATCCATTTCGATGCACATTAGTGCCATGTCCAATCAATTCTTTATCTCTATTGGCTAAAGCCGTTAAGCCCTTGGTCTGAAAATAAGCTACTTTATTATTTTTAAATTTGATAACTCTATCAAATTTTCCAGAAATCTGGATTCCTGTTGTTAATTCGATAGTACCAATATTTTTAGAATCAATTAATTTTTCAATACCTCTTAAACCTCCGTTTCTTAAAGCCATAGTACTTGCAAACTCATCTAATACCAAGCTTAAATATGCAAAATCTGGGGTAACAAATAGCTGTGGTTGAGGTTTTGTAATATCAAAATTCTGAGTTGCTGCTTCTATAGAATAAGGTCTTTTTTTAACTTGTTTTTGCATACACCAAGCACTTTCTCCTATCGAAGAAAGTAAACCAGCTCCATAAATTTTAGGGTTTTCTAAAGTGCCAATTAAACCATATTCTACTGTCCACCAATGTAAATTTCTAATCATTGCCATTTCAGACAATTCTCCCATGTTATTTTGTAGCCATTCTACTTTTTCTTGAGCCTTATCTATTTCTTCTTTTGTAGAGTTTGGATTTTCTTTTAAAATTGATAAAAGTCTTATGGCCTCGTACATTTCATAATCCTTTAATGATGAAATTGCTTTGCTGCCAATTTCTCCAAATCGTCTTAAATATTCAGAATATTCTGGATTTGCAATAATAGGTGCATGACCTGCTGCTTCATGTATAATATCTGGAGCAGGTGTATATTCAATATGATTTATGGTTCGCATATCAGATGCAATTACCAAAACATTATATGCTTGAAATTCCATAAATGCATTTGGCGGAATAAAGCCGTCTACAGAAACAGCTGCCCAACCAATTTCTTTTAAAATTCGGTTCATACCTTCCATATGAGGAATATTTTCTAGAGAAATACCTGTTTTTTGTAAACCAGGTAAATAAGATTTATGGGCTACTTTACTCAAATAATCAATATTCATTCGCATTACATATCTCCATACGGCTTGGTTTTGTGCCGTGTACTCTTCATAAGGTTGTTTTACAACAAACTTATGTAAATGTTGGGGTAATTTTTTTGTAACTGAGTTTAATTCAAAGTGTGATTCCATTAAAAATTCAATAAAATTTACTTTGTAAAATTACGATTTTTGCAATAAATTAATCCTTTTTTTCTTGTTAAAAATTGATTCATAAACAGAATATATGTTTTTTTATTAAATCAATAATTGTAACAATTTATCAAAAATAGCTACATATATTTTAAAGGGTTTAGCTATGAGTTTTACATCACATATGATCGCAAGTTTAAAACATAATAAAAGAGAGCGAGTTTCTGCGTTTGAAAAACTAAAAAATTTTAAAGAAGGAAATAATATTCAAGTAAAATTTAATAAAAAAGCTAGTTCTTATCAACTTAAAAAAATTAGAGAAAAACTTACTACTGAAAATAGAATTAGAAATAGAAGAAATTTATTGATTTTGGTGATTGTGATGTCAGTAATTATTTATGTTGTAGGTTTTGTAAAATTTTAAATTATAAAGGAACTTTATTTAATTGGTAGTTTTTAAATTATTTCAATGCTTTCTGCATTTTTTATTTTTTTCCAGACATTGGTAACTTTATCGGTTTCGTAGAATTTTAAAACTGACTTAAAAATCTTTCTTATTTTTACGACATAAACTATATAAATGAACAAGAAAGTTATTTTGATGATTTTAGATGGATGGGGTATTACACAAGACCCAAACGTCTCAGCAATTTACAATGCAAAAACACCTTACATTAATGCTTTATATGATAAATACCCTAATGCAGAGTTAAGAACTGATGGAGAAAATGTAGGTTTGCCAGCAGGTCAAATGGGGAATTCTGAAGTAGGTCATATGAATTTAGGTGCAGGTAGAATCGTTTATCAAAATTTAGCTAGAATTAATAAAGCTGTTAAAGAGAAGACTTTGGGTAAAGAAAAAGTATTATTGGATACTTTAAAATATGCCAAAGAAAATAAGAAAAATATTCATTTGTTAGGTTTGGTTTCTAATGGTGGAATTCATGCACACATCAATCATTTAAAAGGAATTTTAGATGTTGCTAAAGAAAATGAAGTTGATAACGTTTTTTTACATGCATTTACAGATGGTAGAGATTGCGATCCAAAATCAGGTACTTATTTCATAAGTGATATTCAAGAATATATGAAAGAAAGCACTGGAGAATTAGCTTCTGTGACCGGGCGCTATTATGCTATGGATAGAGATAATAGATGGGAAAGGGTAGGTGAAGCTTATAATGGACTCGTAAACGGAATTGGATTGAAATCTCAAGATATTATTGCCACTATAAACCAAAACTATAAAGAAGGCTTAACTGATGAGTTTCATAAACCAATCATTATTACTGACGAAGATGGTTCACCAAAAACAACAATAAAAGAGGGTGATGCAGTTATTTTCTTTAATTACAGAACAGATAGAGGTAGAGAACTAACCAATGCTTTATGTCAGAATGATTTTCCTGAATTTGGAATGAAAAAATTAGACTTGTATTTTACAACCATCACATTATATGATGCATCTTTTAAAGGCATTAATGTTATTTATAATAATGATAATATTAAAAATACACTAGGAGAAGTTTTAGCATTAGCCGGTAAAAAACAAATTAGAATCGCTGAGACAGAGAAATATCCTCATGTAACTTTTTTCTTTTCAGGAGGTCAAGAAGAACCTTTTAAAGGTGAATCTAGAATTTTACGAAACTCGCCAAAGGTTGCTACTTACGATTTAAAACCAGAAATGTCTGCCTACGAATTAAAAGATGCCTTGTGTAAAGATTTAGAAAAAGGCGAAGCTGACTTTGTCTGCTTAAATTTTGCAAATGGAGATATGGTAGGGCATACAGGAATTATGCAAGCTGCTATAAAAGCTTGCGAAGCTGTTGATATTTGTGCAAAAGAAGTTATAGAAACTGGTTTAGCAAATGGATACTCTACTTTGTTAATCGCAGATCACGGAAACTGTGAAACAATGATGAATCCAGATGGTTCTCCTCACACAGCACACACTACAAATCCAGTACCTTTTATTTTAATTGATAAAGAAATAAAATCAATAAAAAGTGGTATTTTGGGCGACATTGCTCCTACAATCTTGGAGTTGATTGGAGTTGAAAAACCCAAAGAAATGACACAAAACTCACTATTGTAATTATGAAAAATTTAATAATACTTTTCTCAACAGTAATTTTAATGGCTTGTAATTCAAGCAAGACTACTGTTGAAAATAATAGCGCTGAGCTTGAAGAAATCGTTAGAGAAAAAGCGAAAGAAGTTACTGCCAAAAAAAATGATAGAGGTTATCTAATAGGCATTGCAAATAGAGACTCTTTCAACTATGAACCTTTTAAAAATTGGTATGTTAGCAGATACGATCAGTATAATACAGATAAAAGTGTTATAGAGGAGTTAAAGCCTTTAATCAACAATTATACAATTAAAGGATTTATGGGTACTTGGTGTGGAGATAGCAAAAGAGGTGTACCCCGTTTTTATAAAATCTTAGAAGAGACAGGTTTTGATCAAAGTTATTTTGAATTGGTTACAGTGGGTAGAAATAAAAAAACACCAGATAATCTGCAAGAAGGTTATGATTTAATTAGAGTACCAACTTTTATCTTTTTTAAAAATGGAAAAGAAGTAGGGCGTTTTGTAGAAAGACCAAGGGAGACTTTGGAAAAAGATGTGCTTAAAATTCTTAAGGGAGAACCTTACAAACATGCTTACGATAATAGTAAATAGTCTTTTTTTATTAAATTTCTGAATACATTATTATAAAGTAATACAAATTTTAATACTGTGAATTTGAGGAATTAGTATCACACTTCTTTCTATTGATAACATTTCTCAAATAGAAAAAATTCCTAATAAATATAGTAACTTTGTGGTTCAATTTTTTTAATATGATCAAAATTAAATCCAGAGAAGAAATAGAAATTATGCGTGAAAGCGCACTTATAGTTTCCAAAACATTAGGTATGCTTGCTAAAGAGGTAAAACCTGGTGTAACTACTCTTTTTTTAGATAAGCTTGCAGAAGATTTTATAAGAGAGCAAGGTGCAATTCCTGGTTTTTTAGGTTTATATGATTTTCCAAACACACTTTGTATGAGTCCAAATTCTCAAGTGGTACACGGTTTTCCTACAAAAGACCCTCTAAAGGAAGGAGACATTATATCTATAGATTGTGGTGCTTTAAAAAATGGATTTTATGGAGATCATGCTTATACATTTGCCGTTGGCGAAATTGATGATGCCACTAAAAAATTATTAGAAGTCACAAAAGAAAGTTTATATGTTGGTATTCGTGAGTTTAAAGCAGGTAATAGAGTTGGTGATGTAGGTTTTGCCATTCAGAATTTTACCGAAAAACATGGTTATGGAGTTGTAAGGGAATTGGTGGGTCACGGATTAGGGCGTAAAATGCATGAAGATCCAGAAATGCCCAATTATGGTAAAAGAGGAAGAGGTAAAAAGTTTGCTGAGGGAATGGTTGTAGCTATTGAACCTATGACAAATTTAGGAACGCATAAAATTAGACAACATTCAGATGGTTGGACAATTACTACTTTAGACAACAAACCTTCTGCTCATTTTGAGCATGATGTGGCTATTGTAAATGGTAAACCTGAATTACTTTCTACTTTTAAATATATAAATGAAGCCTTAGGTATTGTTACAAATGAAGAAGATGAATTTAGACAAAATTTATCCTAATGAACATAGCTGATTTAGAACAAAGAGAAATAATTAAAGGATTTAAAGGTAGGTTCATTCATACAGAATCTTTTACCGTAGCTTTTTGGGAAATTGATGCAGGCTCTGAGCTTCCACTTCATTCTCATTTTCATGAGCAAACTACGCAGGTTACAGAAGGTAAATTTGAAATGACAATAAATGGAGAAACAAATATTTTTTCTCCAGGTACAATACTATCAATTCCTTCTCATATAGCACATAAAGGAAGAGCTCTTACCAATTGTAAAATAACAGATATTTTTTCTCCTGTTAGAGAAGATTATAAATAGTATTATGTCTATTTTCAAGTCCATTTTAAATACAATTCCTAGACCTTGGTTAATAAAAACGAGTTACCTCGTAAGACCAATAATAGCTTTGTGCCTAAAAGGAAATAATTTTACAGACCCAATAGATGGTAAATCCTTTCGCAAGTTTTTACCTTACGGATATGTAAATCAGCGTAAAAATGCGCTTTCTCCGTCAACATTATCACTAGAAAGACATAGGTTAATGTGGCTTTTTTTACGTGATGAAACCAATTTCTTTTCATCTAAAGATGTGTTAAAAGTATTACATATTGCTCCTGAACAATGTTTTTTAGATCTATTTAAAAAGCAAAAGAACATAGAATACATAACTTCTGATCTAGAAAGTCCTATTGCAGATGTTAAAGCAGATATTTGTAATTTACCTTTTAAAGACAATGAATTTGATGTTGTTTTTTGTAATCATGTTTTAGAACATATTTCTGACGATACAAAAGCGATGCAAGAATTATATAGAGTATTAAAAAAGGATGGATTTGGAATTTTTCAGATTCCTCAAGATTTATCAAGAGCAACAACTTTTGAAGATAATTCTATTATAGACAAAAAAGAACGTGCCAAAATTTTTGGACAATATGATCACGTTAGAATTTATGGACGGGACTATTTTAATAAACTTCGTAAAGTAGGTTTTAAAGTTGATGAGATTGATTACTCAAAAAAGATTTCTCCAAAAAAAATAGAACGTTTTTGTTTGATGAAAGGCGAAATTTTACCTGTATGTTATAAAAAATAAATAGGATTTAGAATTTAGCCATTCTTCTCCTTTTTTGATAGCGTAATTTTTTAAGTCTTTTTTTTGCTATCGAGTATAACTCCATATTTTCTTGGTAATCTTCCGTTGATTTATTTGTAGTAAGTAAAAAATATTTTTTGGAATATTTATTAGATTTCTCTAGAAATTCAACTTGTTTTTGGATAGTTCTTTGTTTGTGATGAACTTCAAAATAAGATCTAGCTCCTAAACTTGCTACATTTTTATCTGTAATATCTCCCATTAACTTCATGGCTTTATTAAAGTTTATAAGCGCTTCAGAATAATCGATACTTTCCTCTATAGCCTTATTTGCTTTATTAATGTAGCTATAAGCCTTTTGATTTTTTGTTTGTGCATTTATTTGAAATACACCAAATACACAGATAATTAAAATACAATATTTATTCATAAAAACTATTTTACCAATTTAAAAAAGGAGCTTTATTTCGAATTAATTTTCAAAAATTAATAGGTTGAAAATTCTGCTAAAGTACCATTATTTGAAGTGTAAATTAAAATTACTTTTAGATCATTTCTATTTTTCAAAAATTCTTTCGTTTTGTCTAATCCCATTGCCATAAAAGCAGTTGCGTAAGCATCTACATCTGCGCAATCTAAATTTGCAATTACAGAAGCACTCAATAAATTACTTTCTCTAGCTAAACCTGTTTTAGGATTAATAGTATGCACATACTTTTTACCATTTTCACTTATCCAAAATTTTCTATAATTACCAGAGGTAGCCATGGATTTATTAGAAAGATTAATTACCTTAAAACCTTCGTTATCGTAAGCATTTAGTGGATTTACCAATTTAATAATCCAAGGGTTATTGTATTTTTTAAATCCTTTTGCTTTAATTTCACCTCCAATTTCTATTAGGTAATTATCAATATTCTTTGTGTTAAAAAAACGAGCAACCATATCAATGCCTAAACCTTTGGCAATAGAGTTAAAATCTAAATATACTTTTGGGTGTTCTTTAATAATCCTATTCTCTCTTAATATAACTTTATTTAAACCTACAAATTGCATTTGATTTTTAATTTCTTCATCAGTAAGAATATTTCTTTTGTTTTCAGGGCCAAAACCATAAGCATTTACAAGATTACCAACAGTTGGATCAAAAAAGCCATTTGTTTCTTTATGAATCTTTTTTGATTTTTTTAAAACCTCTTTAAAGATTTCATCCACAATAATCTCATTTTCTCCATTATTAATTCTTGAAATATCAGAAGTAGTAATATATGTGGATACAGAATTATTAATGATAGTAAATAAACTATCTAAAGACTTTTGATAATTTCTTGAGGCATTTTGGTAGCTAATTTTATATGTTGTTCCAAAAACACCACCTTTTAAAATATAATCTTGATTCTGAACTTTTTCCTTACAATTAAAAAATAATAAAAACGTTAAAAAAAAGAGAACTGATTGAGTAGTTTTCATGTTTACAAATTTTACAGCAAAAATAGTGTATAAATTTTTCATAAAATCTTTTTTAAAAGGCTTATTATCTGTTGATTTTGCTAAATTTGTATCATAAATTTAATTTTTAAATGATGAAAAAAATATCAGCATTATTAGTATTTTCTGTAATATTAGTAAGTTCATGTGTTTCTAAAAAGCAATATGCAGAATTAGAGACGAATAACGCTAAGACAAAAGATGAATTATTAGAAGTTGAAACTACTCTGCAAAAGTATTTGATTGAAAGTGAAAAACAAACAGCTCAAGTTGCATCGTTAAATGAGCAGGTTACATCTTTAAAAGAAGACAAAAGCAATGCTTTAAAACAAGTTGAAAACTTGACTGTTTTGTCTAAATCTTCAAGTGAAGGAATTAATAAAGTAATCTCTCAATTAAGTGAAAAAGACAAATATATTAATGGCATTAGAAGAGCAATGACTCAGAAAGATTCCTTAAACCTAGCTATAAAATACCATTTAACTAAAAATTTGACAGATGGTATTCAAGATCAAGATATTCAAGTTAATGTAGAAAAAACGGTGGTTTTTATTTCTATTTCTGATAAATTATTATTTAAAAGTGGTAGTTATAATGTAACAGATAAGGCTTATAATGTTCTAGAAAAAATTGCAAAAGTAGTTAATAATCAGCCAGACATGGATGTTATGATAGAAGGTCATACAGATACAACGCCAATCAAAAGAAATTTAATACAAGATAACTGGGATTTATCTGCGTTAAGAGCAACGTCAATAACACGTATTTTACAATATAAATACGGTGTAAAACCGCAGCGCTTAATTGCAGCGGGTAGAAGTCAGTATGTTCCTTTAGTGGCAAATGATACTAAAGAAAACAAATCCAAGAACAGAAGAACAAAAATAATTATTATGCCTAGATTAAATCAGTTTTTTGATTTACTTGAAGAGGATACTCCTGAATAATTTTAGTAATTTTTCATATATTTAAGACCAACTCAAAAAGAGTTGGTTTTTTTTTGAACTAATTTTTTTTATGTAAACTTAAACAGCTAATTAAAGAGAATCATTTTAAGGGAATTATTTTACATTTGAAGCAGACAGAATTTCATTATTGCTAAATAAGCAAAATGCTTATTTTTAAGAATTTAAAAACAACTTAAATTAACAATCGTTTTATAAAAAGTATTAATTCTTAAAATTATGCAGATTTTCATGAATTCTTTATGTTTTTCTAATGAATGCAATTAGGTTCTTAAATTTCGTTTTATGCTCTTTGTATTTTAAGGAAATAATTCTAACTTAAATAAAAAATAAAAGGATTAAATATAAAATTAAACTGTTCAAGTAATCTTAAGTTTTTTTTATTAAATATAATAGTCCCCCCCTAATAAAAAGACCTAAATCAACTTTACACCATTAAGTATTGAATGCATGTCAAAGAAAAAGCCAACATACCAAGATTTAGAAAAACTGATTATTGAATTAAAATCAGAAAACGAAATATTAAAAAGTAACGACCGTTTCAATATGCTTTTAAGAGCATCTGATGATATGATTACAGTGCATCAACCCAATGGCAAATATCTTTATTATAATGGGCCAACATGTTACTCAGTAAAATCTGAAGATATTGTAGGTAAAATGCCTAAAGATCTTTTTAACAAGGATGTTACTAATGCGCTTATGGCGTCATTTAAAAGAGTAAAAAACACAGGTCAAAGCGAAACAATAGAAGTTTTATTAGATTGGTTAGGAGAAAAAAAATGGTTTTCAGAATATATCTACCCTTTTAAAAATGCAAAAGGAGAAGTTGTAGAAATTGTTAAGGTTTGTAAAGATATTCATAAGCGCAAAATAGCAGAGCAAGAAATTGAAAATAAAAATAAGGCACTTCTTAGAAATGAAAAAGAATTACAAATATCTAATAAATTATACCGCAAACTCAATAAAGAGCTACAGCAGGCAAATAAAGACTTAAGAAATGCCAAAGATAATATTAAGAAAAATGAGATAAATCTTCGTACTTTAATGAACGCAATACCAGATTTAATTTGGTTAAAATCCGTTGATGGAAAGTATCTTTTTGTAAATCATAGGTTTGAAGATTTCTTTGGAGCAAAAGAACATGATATTATTGGTAAAACAGATTATGATTTTGTAGACAATGATCTTGCAGATTTTTTTAGAAAACATGATAAAAAAGCAATGCGTAATGGAGTACCAACTATAAATGAAGAATATATAGTTTTTGCTAATGATAATCATGGTGAATTATTAGAAACTACAAAAGTACCAGTACTGTCTAAAGAAAAAGATATTATAGGAATTTTAGGTATTGGAAAGGACATTACTGCAAAAAGAGCAGCGGAAAAAGCTTTAAAAGCATCAAACGATGAATACCTTAAACTAAATCAAGAACTCCAAAAATCTAATGAAAAATTACGCAAGGCAAAAGATAGTATTGAAAAAAGCGAAGTAAATCTTCGAACTTTAATAAATACAATACCAGATTTAATTTGGCTAAAGTCCGTTGATGGAAAATTTCTCTTTGTAAATAATCGCTTCGAAAAACTTTTTGGTGCAAAAGAATCCGATATTATTGGAAAAACAGATTATGACTTTTTAGATAAAGAACTTGCGGATTTCTTTACCAAAAATGATAGAAAAGCAATTTCTAACGGGTTTGCAACTGTGAATGAGGAAACTGCAACTTTTGCAAATGATAATCACAGTGAGCTATTAGAAACAACTAAAGTACCAGTTTACTCTAAAGATAAAGATATAATTGGGGTTTTAGGTATTGGACGAGATATTACAGCAAAAAGAAAAGCAGAGAAAGAAATAGAGCAAAAAACAATAAAACTAAATGCATTAAATAAATCGTTAAATCTTGCTCAAAAATTAGGGAACATTGCTAGTTGGCAATGGAATATAGAATCAGATAAAAAAGAATGGTCTGATCAAATGTATCGAATTTATGGAGTAACAAAGGATAATTTTTGCCCATCTAGCAAAAGTATTAGCGAATTAATTTTGCAAGAAGATTTGAAAAAGGTTGAGCAAAGTTTTAGTTCATTACTAAATGGCAAACCATTTGTTCCTCTTGAGTTTAGAATAAACCGTCCATCTGGAGAAATTAGGGACTTACTTTCGGTTTCTGTTGAAAAACAAGGTGAAAATAGTTTTTTTGGAGTAACTAAAGATATTACAGAACAGAAGCAGATTGAAAGAGACAAACTCAAATCAGTATTAAAATTACAAAAAACTGAAAATGACTTAAATGAAGCCCAGAAATTAGCACAGATTGGCAGTTGGTTAATAAATCCAATAAATAAAAATATGAAATGGTCTGAGGAAACTTTTCATATCTGGGGATTTAACCATAATGAGAAAACGCCAAAATATGATATGGTTTTAGACTTGATTCATAAAGATGATTTAGAATTATTTAAAAACTCTGTTGAAGAAGCAAGTTTAATAGGTATTCCATTTGATATTGAATTTAGAATTTGTATTCCTAGTTTTCCTCAAAAAACAATAAGATCTATCTGCAAGCCTGTATTTGACGCTTCAAATAATATAGTTAATCTTAAAGGAACCAATCAAGATATAACAGAACAAGTTAAACAACAACAGAGAATATTAAATTTTGGAGCAGAGTCAAGAGCTATGAAATCTGCTGTGGACTTTGGTTGGTTGTCAGCCGAGTTCTCAATAGATGGGACCATTTTAAAAGTAAATGATAATTTCATTTCTGAATTTGGATATTCCTCAGGTAAAGATTTCATAGGGAAACATCATAAAATACTTTGTGACCCTTTTTGTGAAGGCTCCAAACATTATAAACAATTTTGGGAAAACCTTGCAAACGGCAAAGAACAAAAAGGAGAGTTTAAACGTATGAAAAAAGATGGCTCTACTTTATGGATTAACGCAAACTACACTCCTGTTAAAGATATTAATGGCAATTATTATAAGGTAATAAAAATAGCAAATGATATTTCTGAGATGGTGAAAAATAGGCTTAAAATTACTGCAATTGCGAATGAGTTACAGCAATTTATAGAAACCGCAAATGCACCTATTTTTGGTATAGACAATCAAGGTCTTGTTAATGAATGGAACCAGACTTCAGAAAAAATTACCGGTTTTAAGAAAGAAGAGGTATTTGGTAAAAACTTAGTAGAAACTTACATTACAAAGAATTATCAAAAATCTGTAAGACGCGTTTTGTATAACGCTCTTCGTGGCAAGGAAACTGCCAATTATGAATTTCCTTTATTTGCAAAAAATGGAACAAGAGTAATGGTATTATTAAATTCAAGCACACGTAGAGATATAAATGGAAAAATAATAGGAGTTCTTGGTGTAGGACAAGATATTACTCAAATTGATAATTTAAGAACGGTATCAGTTTCTATTGCAAAAGAGTTGCGCCAATTTATAGAAACGGCTAATGCACCTATTTTTGGTATTGATAGCAATGGACTTGTTAATGAATGGAACCAGACTTCAGAAAAAATTACTGGCTTTAAAAAGAAAGAAGTTTTAGGTAAAAATTTAGTAGAAACTTATATCACAAAAGATTATCAAACTTCAGTAAAACAGGTTTTAGATGATGCATTGCAAGGCAAGGAAACTGCCAATTATGAGTTCCCTTTATTTGCAAAAAATGGAACCCGTGTAATGGTATTATTAAATTCAACCACAAGAAGAGACACTAAAGGACAGATAACGGGTGTTTTAGGTGTTGGCCAGGATATAACAGAGTTAGATAGCTATCGTAAAGAATTAGAAATTAAAGTAAATGAAAGAACTTTAAAATTAAATGAATCATTAGAAAAACAAAAAGAATTAAACGAATTAAAATCTAGATTTGTTTCTACAACTTCTCATGAATTTAGAACACCTTTGTCTGCAATTAATTTTGCTGCAGGTTCTATCAAAAAATATTGGTCAAAAATGGAGCCAATAATGATTAGCAATAAGTTAAATAAAATAGAAGAGCAGGTATTGCATATGACAAAGCTTTTAGACGATATTTTGATTGTGGGTCAGGCAGATGTTGGTAAATTAGTAAGTGAACCTTCAAATATTAACTTAGGGGATTTTATTTATGAAATTATAGAGGAAGTAAATATCTCTCGAAAAAAATCACATGAAATAATATTAACAGACAAAGAAGAATTAATACATTCATCCATTTATATCGATGAAAAATTAGGACGAAATATTTTTATTAATTTAATTGATAATGCATTGAAATTCTCTCCAGAAGCCAAAAAAGTTACTGTAGATTTAGCATCAGAAGAAAAATATATAATTTTCATAATTAGAGATTTTGGGATTGGAATTCCTGAATTTGAACTTAAAAATATTTATAGCCCTTTTACTCGTGGTAAAAATGTAGATTTAATTCAGGGCACAGGTCTGGGATTATCTATTGTAAAGGAGGCCGTGGATTTAACTGGTGGAAAAATTGAGGTTTCTAGTAAAGAAGGAAAAGGAACAACTTTCATAGTTAAAATTCCCAAAGGTCAAAATGTAAAAATCCCCCAACAACTCAATAATAAAATTCATGAATATTCAAGTAGTGAAAATAATACATAAAAAACGGGTAAAAATGTTTTTATAAACCCAATTGTAAGATCATTATTTTCTATTTTTTTCACTTGGGAGAATGATTTTGAGGGAAATAGAAATAGTTTTAATTTGTCGATTACATAAAGCGTAAAAAACCTTCTCAGTATGAGAAACAATTGTTAAGAGTGTCATTTGTTAAAGAAAAATCTTTAATATGAAAATACCAAATATTTAATTGAATATGATGTATAAAATTTTAGTTGTAGAAGATACTTTAGCGGTCAGAGAAGAAATTTATGATATTCTTTTATTGGAAGGATACAATGTTTTTCAAGCTAAAAATGGACTAGAAGGATATAAAATGGCGGTGAAAGAGAATCCTCATCTTATTATCTCAGACATACTGATGCCTGAACTTAATGGGTTTGAAATGTTTGAAAAGCTACAGAAGGATTTGAAAACAAGGCATATTCCTTTGATATTTCTCTCTGCAAAAGGTGAAAAAGAAGACGTAATATTTGGAATGAAACTAGGAGCAGATGATTATTTAACAAAACCAATAAAAGTGAATGATCTGGTAAATGCGGCTAAAAATAAAATACCCCAACATCTAAATGGTAAAAATTATTAATAATATTTAAAAGGTTCCTTCTTTTACTTCATCATTAAAATCAGAAAAAAAATCACTAGTAATAATGAAAGAAATTAAGTTTATAGATTACCAAATAAAGAAACAGCTTTATATTTTTACTTCCCAAAAACAATAAAAAATGCCTAAAATTTTAGTAGTTGAAGATTCGATTAATATAAGAGAAGAAATATGTGAAATTCTTGTATTTGAAGGGTTTGAGGTAGCTTGGGCAGCAAATGGTTTAGATGGATTAAAAAAAGCACAAACAGATTTACCCAATTTAATTATTTCGGATATTGCTATGCCAAAATTAAACGGTTACGAGTTTTTAACTGAATTGCAAAAATCTGAAAAAACAAAAATCATCCCTTTTATTTTTCTTTCGGGTAAAACACAAATACCAGATTTAAGAAAAGGAATGAATATGGGGGCAGATGATTACTTCGTAAAACCTTTTAATGTAGAAGATTTAGTAAATGTTGTTAAAAGTAAATTAAAGAAACAAAAAGTAATTCAAGATAATATTGATGAACTTATTGAGGAGAATGAATACTCTCTAAAAGAAGCGGGCAGAATGGCAAAAATAGGCTATTGGAGATATATTCAAAAAACGGATACATTTATTTGGTCTGAAACTATTCATGATATCTATGGCAATAATTCAAAAAAAAATATTCCAGACATCAATTTACTTTTTACTTTTTTTGACAAAAAATCAAGGAATAAACTTGAAAAAGCATTAAAATTTCTCAAAACTAATGGTACTTCTTTCGATTTAGAGTTAAAGCTTATTAATTTAAAAAATAGTAAAATTTGGGTAAGAATTATTGGAGAACTCTTGTATAATAGTAAAAATGAAATTATTGGGACTAGAGGCGTTGCTCAAGACATTACAGAACAGAGAAAAACTAGGAGTAAGATTGAAAAAGCAGAAAAAATGTATCGCTTGTTGGCAGATCATTCAAAAGATTTAATCTGTTTGCAAGAATCAGATAGTACTTTTAAATATATTAGTCCTTCTATAAAAAATCTATTAGGTTATGAACAACTAGAGTTTATTGGAAAAAAAGCATTTAACATTATTCATAAAAAAGATATTGATTTTTTAAAAAAGGCTATTAAAGAAAGAATTTCTGGAAATAAAATTACTGAAGCTTATACAGTAAGAGTTCGCCACAAAGAGGGGCATTTTATTTGGCTAGAATCTTTAACTTCCCCTGTTTATAAAGGTAAAAAAATGAATTATTTTATTACCTCTTCTAGAGATGTTTCTCAATGGATGGTTGCAAAGCAAGAAATTCAAGAATATCAAACATCACTCCAGAAACTAACTACAGATATATCATTAATAGAAGAAAAACAAAAAAAAGAAATAGCTTCAAATATCCATGATCATCTGAGTCAATTTTTAGTAATCTCAAAAATGAGAATTAATAAATTAAAAAAGAATCCAAAATTAAAAGACATAGATGAGGATTTAAAATTTATAGATACACATATTTCTGAAGCTTTAGAAAATAGTCGTAAAATTACCTATGAACTATCACCTCCAGTTTTATATCAATTGGGTATTATTGACGCATTAAACTGGTTATTAGAAGAAGTAGAAACTACACACAAGGTAAAGTGCCGTTTGACTAGTAATGTAACTAGTGTTAAACTTAACGATGCAGAATCTATTTTGCTATACAGAAGTATACAAGAGGTTTTAAATAATACCATAAAATATGCGAAAGCATCTTTAGTAACGGTAGATTTTGATAAAAATAATTTTGGTATTAATATTCTTATTAGAGACAATGGTATTGGGTTTAATACCTCACAATTAAATAATCATAACAGTCATTCTGGTTCTGGCTTTGGTTTATTTACTATAAAAGAACGTCTGCGAAATATAAAAGGAAAGTTTACGATAACTTCAAAACTAAATGAAGGAACTAATGTTGCATTTTTTATACCTGTATCAAAATGATTAATATAAACGAAATTAAAATAGTACTAGTTGACGATCATAAATTACTACGTGATGGTTTAAGAAACATCATAGAACAAAAGTCTAATATGCATATAATTGGTGAGGCTTCTAACGGCAGAGAGGCTATAAAATTATGTTCAAAATTATGTCCAGATGTCATTGTTATAGATGTTGCAATGCCCGAAATGAACGGTATAGAAGCTGCAAAACAAATTCATAAAAATCAACCAAATATTAAAATAATTGGTCTTTCTATGCATTCTGGCAAGCAATTTATACAAGGAATGTTTAAAGCAGGTGCTTTTGGTTATTTGTTAAAAGATGGAGATGCAGATGAATTAATATCTGCAATTACAGCAGTCGTTCAAGGCAAAAAATATCTGTCTAAAGAGATTAATCAAGATTTTCTTGCTAAACTAAAAAAAGGTGAACTTTTAGAAAAGACACATTTAAGTTCAAGAGAAAAAGAAGTATTACAACTGATTGCGGAAGGTAAATCTTCAAAAAAAATAGGAGAATTATTATTTTTGAGTTCCAAAACTGTTGACGTTCACAGAAACAATATAATGAAAAAAACAGAATTATATACCATACCTGAATTGACCAAATATGCCATTCAAAACGGTTTAACTTCTTTAGAAATTTAATACCTAAAACACATCTTGGTTTTTTAAAATATTTATCCTTGTTTTTCTTGCACTGCTAGGTATTTTAAAACCAAAAAAAGCTAAACTTTATAAATTAGTTTAGCTTTTCATTCAAATATTGGGGGATATGAATTCTTAGTATAATATTAGTGTAGTAATTTTTAAAGTTTGATTAAATTAAATGTAATAATAATATAAAAGTTTACCAATAGGTAATTTCCTTAATTTACAGTATAACCCAATATTTAGTAAACTCAAAAACTCAAAAACTTAGTTTTAAGTTTTTGAGCAATACTTGATATCTAAATTAAATTTAAAATATAGCAGCTTGAATAGAATATGATGCAAACTTCAAAAAAGAAAAAAGATTTTTAATAATTTTCTTAGATAATCTATAGGATAGAATTAAAAAAGGAAAACAACAAGTAAAAAATATCATAACATTTAATACGTCTAAAAAAGAATTTATGCTCGCCATTTGTGAGACCATTGACATCACATTTTGACCTGAATAATAAAGACCTGTTGAAAAAATTAAAAAAACGAATAGTTGTTTAATTGAAATATTTGATTTCATAGTTGGGGGAGGGTATTAATTAATATTATTGAAAAGTAGCGCTTTCTTATTTTTTTACTTGCTAGTAATTTATTTTACTAAAACAATGCTACATTACAAATATAATTAATTGTTTAACTTAAAAAAATAGGGAATTCCCTTAATTATGAATTTTATAACTAAATAGTGCTATTCATCTTTAATTTAAAAATAAGCCTTTTTAATATAATAAGCTTTTATTACAAATTCAGTATAATTAATGCATTAAATTGAGCTACTCCAAAATTTTCACAAAATCTTCAAACGCAACATAATATGGTTGGTTCTTAAATACAGGGCTTTCAACACTTTCTGCGTTAGCTAGTCCAACACCAGCAAACCAAACTTTAGCATTTTGTTTTTTTGCATGATTTAAAAAAGTCTCCATCCAAATGAGATCATAATCGTTAGGGTTTTGTAAATTATTTGTTGCTTTTACCAAAACAAAAATGGTAGGTTCTCCTTTTTTAAAAAGTACAAACTGAGGATGTCTTTTTAATTTACTATTTATTGCCTGAAACTCGTAACCCATTTTAGTAAGTTTCTTTCCTACAATATTCATTGCTAAATTATGCAATTCTTGTTCCGTTAAAACCTGCATGATCTATTTAGATTTTTTCTTATTTCTAAGATTATAATTTTTATCTCCACGAGTTTTTGGTTTTTTGTATTTCTTTGCAATTTCTCTTCTATATGAGCCTCCCAGATTCACTTTACTATTCTTTTCACTTTTTTCATGAAAAGCTGGTCCAGGAACGTATTCTAAAGCAGTTCTATTTTTAGATTGTTCATTATCTTCTTTCGGGCGCTCATCTTCAGTTAATAATTTAGAAATTTCAACTTCTTCTGGAATTTCCATAATCGGAATCTGATAATTCATCAAGTCCTCTATTTCACTTTTTGCTGGTTGCTCTTTCTCTGTGGATAATAAAATGGTTTTACCTGCTTTTTCAGCACGTCCTGTTCTACCAATTCTATGCATGTAATTTTCAGGAAAATCTGGCGTATCAAAATTTATTACATGACTAACATTATCAAAATCCAATCCACGTGCCATTACATCTGTTGCCAAAAGAATTCTATTTTTTCCCTCATCAAATTGTTTTATGGAACGTATTCTATAATTTTGGGTTTTGTTGGAATGAATCACACAAATTTCACTTGAAAAAACCTCCTCTAATTGTTTAAATAAGTAATCTGCAGTTCTTTTAAAAGCTACAAAAATCAATACTTTATGAAATGTTTGTTTATCTCTTAACAGATGATGTAACAAGTTTACTTTAGTGAAAAAGTTAGGAATATTATAAGAAACCTGTTCAATATTATCTAAAGGAGTTCCACTAACTGCAATAGATATTTTCTTCGGATTTTTAAAGTAATCGTATATTAATGCGTTCACATCATCTGTCATTGTTGCAGAAAATAATATATTTTGTCTTTTTTCTGGGATAATATCAAAAATATTCATCAACTGAAAACGGAAACCCAAATCTAACATCACATCAACCTCATCAATAACTAATTTTTGGATAGATTTTAACTTTAAAGAGTTGCTTAAACCTAAATCATATAAACGCCCAGGCGTTGCTACAATAATATCTTGACCTTGTAAAATTGATTGTTTTTGAGTATTGATATTTGTACCTCCATAAACTCCAAGAACACGTACATTTATATAATTGGCTAGTTTTTCAATTTCATCTACAACTTGAATTACCAATTCACGAGTAGGAACCAAAACTAAAATTCTAGGATGTTGTTGTTTAGAAAATTTTAAATCGCGTAAAATTGGCATCATGTATGCAAAAGTTTTACCAGTACCTGTTTGCGCAATTCCTACAACATCTTTACCCGATCTTACTACAGAAAATGCTTGTTCTTGTATCGGAGTTGGGTTTTCAAAACCTAAATCGTCAATAGCATACTGTAATTGATTTGAAAGGTCTAAATCGTTAAAAGTCATTTAAAAATCTTTTTGCAAAGGTACGTTTCTTTAGCATATTTACTTGAAGCAAGTATTATTTAATCCTTACAAATTTTTATAATCACTCTTGTACCCATTTCACGGTTATTATCTTCTAAATCTTCAAAAATAATTTTGTGATTTGTGGCATTAATATTCGAAAAAATTGATAATCTTTCTTCTGTTAGTTTTAAACCAATAGATTTTTTTTGTATCAATTTTTTTTGTTGAAATTCAAATGCTTTTTTTCTACCAATTCCATTATCTTCAATTGAAATTTCGATACAATTTTCTGATGTTTTATAAACAGAAAAACCTAATTTTTTCAATCCTTTTTTAGCTGATAATCCATGCCATATTGCATTTTCTATAAAAGGTTGCAAAATTAAAGGAGGTATTTTAATAGTTTCTAAATTGATAGATTTATCAATATTTTTTGAAAAAGCAATTGAATTTTTAAATCTTAAATTCTCAATGCTAATATATAATTCTAAAGTATCAATTTCATCTTGTAAAGACACTTCTTTCTCTCTCGAAATCGTTAAAATGTTACGAATAAGTTTTGAGAATTTATTCAAATAGTAAACAGCATTTTCTTTTTTGTTTTTAATAATATTTAGCTTAATCGAGTTTAATGAATTAAATATAAAATGCGGATTCATTTGGCTTTGTAAAGATGAAACTTTCAGCTCTGCAATTTCTTTTTCAAATGCCAATTCCAGTTGTTTTATTCTTTCTTCTTCAGCCAATTTATTCAGAGAAATAATTTCTGAAGTTTTGTCTTTCACTTCGTTTTCCAATCGTTCGTTTATAGTGTTTTTTAAGGCTTCATTTACTTTAAATTGTTCAATTAGTTTTTCTTGAGATTCGTTTCTTTCTGCTAAAATTAAACTTTGTTTTTTTGCCAAACCTAAAGAAAAAAAGATATTTTCTATAAACACGCCAATATAGAAAAAAGACCAAGCGCCAAATGAACTACTATTGCCAAAACGTGAGCCCACTAAAGCCAAAATAGAGAAAATAGAGAATGCCAAACTACCTATAATAATGTAATATTTTACAGGAGTTTTCATTCTAAATAAATAATAATAAATATAAATACTCAATATAATTAACGCTGGCACAAGTATAAAAAGGAAGCCTTTTGCTACTAAACGTAAATCAAAAACAATATCCAAAACAAAGAATAATACTAATAAATATGCTAAATATTTTACAATATTTTTTACTTTTTCAGCAGTTTTGTTTTTAAATAAAAATAGTCCTCCAAATTCAATTACAAATATTAAATAAGCACTATTGTAAGACCATTCAAAAGCAACGTGTAACGGATAAGTAATAGAAAGTTCTTTCTCTAACACCAACCGATAAAAGAAACTGGTATTTACTAAGGTTTGATCTAAAATGATAATAAGAGCATAAATAGCATACCACAGGTAAGCATTATCCTTATAGATTTTATAAAAGAAAATATTTTGAATTAAGATGATTACTAAGAAACCTAAAATAAATACCGAAAAAATGGCCAAAGGTCTTAGATGATAAAATTCACTTATAGCTTCTAACATTTTTTACAAATTAAATATTTTGCATAGCTTCTAAAATATAAGCTCTATTAGGTTTAGAAACAGGAATAGTTTTGGCGGTCTCTAAAATTAAATAGTAACCTTCACTTTTAACATACTCTTTTATATAATTCACGTTAACCAAATAAGATTGATGAACTCTAATAATTTCATCGGTTTTAAATAATTCTAGTACATCCTTTATTTTTTTCGAGTATAAATGAGAGCTGCCATCTTTTAAAAATAATGTTGTGTAATTGCCATCAGACTTGCAATAAACAATATCCTCTATATTCAAAAAAATGACTTTACCACTTAATGGAATCGCCATTTTCGTTGCTTTTTTTTCCACTTTTGGTATCAAATCTTTTAAAGAAAAACCTAATTGTTTATTAATTTTATTCTTCTTTATTTTACTAACAACTTTTATCAAATCATCATTATCAATGGGTTTTAGTAAATAATCTATAGCATTTTCTTTAAAGGCTTTTAAAGCATAATTATCATAAGCTGTTGTGATAACCAAATCAAAATCGCGATATTTAAGATGAGATAAGAGTTGAAAACCATCAATCTTTGGCATTTCAATATCTAAAAACACACAATCAGGTTTTAAATAATTGATGGCAGAAATTGCTTCTTCAGGATTTGTAAAAGCATCGATTACTTTAATTTCTTTACAAAACGTTTTTATTTCCCAAGCTAAACTTTCAATAGCATCTTGTTCATCATCAATAAGGATAGCAGTTATCATTTAAACATTTTTAGGAATAATACAAATTTTGAATCTTTAAAAAAAAAATGAATAAAGAATCGTCTTTTTCAATTCATAAGTAAACCAATTGAATTCATATTGAATTATAATTCAATGAACGGCTAAATATAAATTAAGTCTAGCTAAAAATACAAAAGTTTAATTCAATAATACACTTATATAAATTTCAATACCTAATCTGATGTAGATTTATATAAAACTGAAAACAATTGGGAAAAGACATCAATAGAAAACAGGCCCTCAAAAAAATTAAAAGTTATGGCAAATTTTATGCTTTAACTGCATTAGGCACTTATTTAATACTACACCCTAAAAAAGCACAAGCAGCTAGCCCAGAATCTCCAGGATCAGGATTTTAAAAAAAAGAAAAATATGAAAAGAATACTATTCGTTTTTACAATAAGTTTTATGCAAATAAATGTAAATGCTCAAGGCAACTATGGAGAGCAAATTATAGTAGAACCTATTCAAAGTGAAAACAATCAATTTGGAAGTTCTGTTTCTATAGATGGAAATTATGCTGTTGTAGGAAGTCCAAGAGATAACAATTTTACTGGTGCTGCAAACGTGTTTAAAAAAGATGAAAATGGAAATTGGAATCATATTCAAAAATTAACAGCTTTTATTGGAGAGCATAGCTTCGATCGTTTTGCTGCGTCTGTGCACATTCAGGGAGATTTTATATTTATTGGAACTCCATACGATAGATTAAATGAAGTTTCAAATGAGGATGCTGCTGGATCTGTTATGATTTATAAAAATAATGGCGCAGATAATTTTGTGGGCATACAAAGAATACGTTCTTTAGATATTGAAGAAGGTGATGTTTTTGGTTTTTCAATTGATTCATTTGGTGATTTTCTGGTCATAAGTGCTCCATATGAAGACACTAAGGTTTCACCTATCAATCTAAATACGATAAACAACTCAGGTTCTGCTTATGTGTTTAAAAAAGATGCAGTAAATGATGAATGGAATCAAATACAAAAAATAGTACCAAGCCATAGAGACGCTTTTGATAGAACTGGAGGTTCTATTGCAATATCACAAGATTATATAATTTTATCTAGTAGAAATGATACAGATACAAATAACCTTAATCCTGTGCCTGGCAATGGAAGTGTATTTGTTTTTAAAAAAGATGCAGTAAATGATGTTTGGGTAGAAACTCAAAAATTAAAAGGCACTAATACTGTAGATAATATAAATACGATTGGAGTTGATGGAATTGATATAGATGGGGATTATATTACTGCTGGAGCAAATAGCATAAGTAGTATATACATGTTTAAAGTAAATAACATAAATGGAATTTGGAGTCAAACCCAAAAAATTAGTGTAAATACACTTAACTCTGCTAAACTAGGTAGAGATATTTCTTTAAAAAACAATATATTAATAGCCACTGCTCCAAGTTCTATTACTGAAATAAATGGTGTCCAAAATATTTCTTCTGGAAGTGCATTTATTTTTAAAAACAACAATGAAAATTGGGGACTAGTTAAGCAAATAATTCCTACTGATGGAGAAGAAAATGGTAACTTTGGGGGAGAAAATATATTATATACATGCTCTGTAGTAGATTTTGATGGAACACAATTTATTATTGGTTCTCCAGATAAGGATGGAGAAGTTGGTGGAAACACTCTTTTAAATTCAGGTAAAGCATATATTTCTGGAAATATTGACACGTTTTTAGAACAAACATTTACTTGGACAGGAGCAGTTAGCACAGACTGGAATACCGCTGGGAATTGGGATACAAATTCAGTACCAACAGCAACAGATGATGTTGTTTTAGCAGATGTAGCAAATGCGCCTAGAATAAACTTTAATCAAAGCCATACTGTAAAAGATTTAACCATAAACGAAAATTTAACCATAAAAAACAATGCTAGTTTAACTGTAAACGGAAATTTAGATCAGGGAGCTAACATACAAGTAGAATCTTTTGTAAATGGTAATGGAAGTTTTATTTTAAGAGGAAATCAAACGAACATAAATCCTGCTGACCTCATTTACTTACGATATGTAAGTGGTAACAATTGGCATTTATTTTCTAGCCCTGCTACAGGTATAGATATTGATGTTTTTGCAGCAGCAACAGCTCTTGCAGAAGGTCAAAATAACAATAGAGGTATTGGTTTTTATGACAATAATACAAACCCAAGATGGACTTATTATCAAAATGGGGCAAATGACACAGGAAATTTTATTGATGGTAAGGGATATTCTTTACAAACTTCTGCGAATGCTTTTTTAATTTTAACTGGTAAATTAAAAAGCACAGATTTAAGTAACTACGTAATTACAGAAAACTTAAACGGTTGGAATTTAGTGGGTAATCCTTACCCAGCAAATATAAATGCAAATGTAAATGCAGATGCTAATGAGAATTTTTTAACCGAAAACGCAGATCAATTAGATCCGGCTTTTGCAAATATATATTTATGGAATCCTAGCACAACTTCCTACGAACCTATTGGTAATGGATTGGGCGCAAAATATATTGCTCCAGGGCAAGCATTTTTTGTAAAATCTAAAAATGGTGGTGGTGCCATAAACATTAATAAATCGATGTTAACCCATCAAATAGGAAATTTGTTTTTAAAAGAAAATGAGACCAAAAAAATAGTTTTAAAAATTGATGACAATACCAATATATCTGAAACTACAATTGCTTTTAAAAATGGAATGACTCTAGGATTAGATACAACTTATGATGCTGCTGTTTTTAGCGGAGAAAGCACAAATTTATCTTTATATACTCACTTATTAGAAAGTAATGAAAATGTGCCTTTTGGAATACAGTTTTTACCAGAATTAGAAAATAATGATTTTATAATCCCTTTAGGAATAGCACAAAATGAAGCATCAGAAATAACACTTTCTTTAAAAGAAACAAGTCTTTCTGCTGATCAAAAAATCTATATAGAAGATAGAGTGCAAAATACTTTTACTGAAATCTCTAATGTTGATTATAAATTCTCACATCAAAATGATGCTTCAGAAACAGGTAGATTTTTCTTACACTTTCAACAAAAAGCGTTAAACACTGAAACTTTTACTACGAATAAGACAACTATATATAAAGAAAGTGAATCTTCAGTTCAAATTAATGGCGCTGAAAATGGTTTCCTAAATATTTACACACTTACTGGGAAAAAAGTTATTGAAAAAAGAAAAATTGATGCGATTAGTAAAAGTATTGAATTGCCAAAACTAGCAAAAGGGTTATATCTTTTTGAAGTAAAAACCAACTCAAGACGAATTGTAAAGAAAATTATTTTCTAAAATAAGTCTAATCAATTCTATTAAAAGTTGAATATATCCTTAATTTTGTGTTGATATATTCAACTTTTTTAATGATAACAGATACACATACCCATTTATATTCTGAGCAGTTTGATGAAGACAGAAAAATCATGATTCAGCGTGCAAAAGCTGCAGGTGTTTCTCGCTTTTTTATCCCAGCAATTGACTCTACTTATACAGAAAAAATGTTTGCTTTAGAGAAAGAAAACCCAAAGAATGTTTTTTTGATGATGGGTTTACATCCAACTTCTGTAAAAGAAAATTATAAAGAAGAGCTGTTACATGTTAAAGAGTGGATTGATAAAAGGGACTTTTATGCTATTGGAGAAATTGGGATAGATTTATATTGGGATAAAAGTTTTTTGAAACAACAACAAGAGGTATTTAGAACTCAAATTAAATGGGCAAAAGAAAAAAAACTGCCAATTGTTATTCACTGTAGAGAAGCTTTTGATGAAATTTTTGAAGTACTTGAAAGTGAAAAAGACGATTTTTTGAGAGGGATTTTTCATTGTTTTACAGGAAATTTAGAGCAAGCACAAAAAGCAATTTCTTACAATATGAAATTAGGAATTGGCGGAGTGGTTACTTTTAAAAACGGGAAAATTGATCAATTTTTAAAGGAAATAGATCTAAAGCATATTGTTTTAGAAACTGACGCACCCTATTTAGCCCCAAAACCTTTTAGAGGAAAAAGAAATGAAAGTGCTTATATAACAAATGTTGTAGATAAGTTGGTTGATATTTATGGTTTATCTTTTGATGAAATTGCAAAAATCACTACAGATAATTCTAAAGCTGTTTTTGGGTTATAATGCAAGAAATTAAAACTACGTATTATAAAACACCTATAGGAATTGCAAAAATTACTGGTGATAAAAACGGAATTCAATCAGTTTCTGTTTTAGATTATGATACTGTTTCAGAAGAACTGTTAAAGCAATCAGTTCCCTATTGTTTGCAAGAATGTGTTGTACAATTAGATGAATATTTTGAAGGACAAAGAGCTAGTTTTGGTTTGACTGTAAATCCGAAAGGAACTGATTTTCAAAAGAAAGTTTGGCAATCACTTTTAAAAATTCCTTACGGCAAAACAAGAAGTTATTTACAGCAAAGTAAAGCTTTAGGAGATATAAAAGCCATAAGAGCTGTGGCATCAGCAAATGGTAAAAATCCACTTTGGATTATTATTCCCTGCCATAGAGTTATTGGTTCTGATGGTTCTTTAACAGGTTATGCAGGTGGAATTTGGCGTAAAAAATGGTTGTTAAATCATGAGAACCCTGTTAAACAACAATCTCTTTTTTAATTTTAGAATAATAAAACATAAAAAACATATTTTTACGTTAAGTACATATTGTTTTATATGCTTAAAAAATATCTTCTTTTACTTTTGTTACTTTTTGGATTTTCTATCCAATCGCAGACAATTTCTACAGATTATAGAAAGAGAAAAATATTCGTAAAAACGGATACAATTCAATTAGATTCTGTACCACTAAATTCGCAAAGGTTTAAAGTTTTAAATATTGATGAAAAGGTAATTTTATCAAAGGAGTATCAAGTTGATTTTAACAATGCCATCTTAATTATCAATTCAAAAAAATATAAAAATATTATTGTTGAGTATTTTAGACTTCCTGATTTTTTAACCAAAACATACACTCCTTTTGATGAAAAATTGATTTTACAAAATACTGGTAATCAAGGAAAATTATACAGTTTAACTACAAATAAAAAAGCATCTGATATTAAACTTTTTGATGGTTTACAAACCAAAGGTTTTATATCGCGTGGCCTTACTTCTGGGAATAATCAAAATGCAGTAACTAATTCTGCATTAGATTTAGAAATATCTGGAAAATTAAATAAAAATGTAACCTTAAGATCCAATATTTTTGACACGAATATTCCAATTCAAAACAATGGAGTTTCTCAAAACTTAACAGATTTTGATAGAATTTTTATTGAAATGTATACAGATAATTGGCGTGTAAAAGCAGGAGATTTATCTTTAGAGAATGATGAAACGTTCTTTTTCCCTTTTTCCAAGCAAGTTTCAGGTTTAGAAGTTGAGGCTAATGTTACTGAAAATCTAAAAGTAGCTGCTTCCGGAGCTGTTGTTAGAGGTAAATTTAATAGGTATAATTTTACAGCTGTTGAAGGAAATCAAGGGCCGTATAAGATTTACGGAGCAAATAATGAGGCCTCAATTTTAATGATTGAGGGCGCAGAACAAGTGTACGTGAATGGAGCTCAAATTACAAGAGGAGAAAATGAAGATTATATCATAAATTACAATTTGGGTGAAATTACATTTAATACCACATTTCCTATTACAAATGATATGAGAATTTGGATCGATTTTCAATACGCAGAAAGAAATTATACACGCTTTATAACTTATGATAAAGCAGAATATAATGGAGAAAAATTTAGCGTTGCTGGGTATTTTTATTCAGAAAATGATGCAAAAAATCAACCCATACAGCAGAGTTTATCTACAGAGCAAAAAGAAATTTTAGCAAATGCAGGCAATAGTGCTGATGCAATGTTTTCTGAAAGTGCATTTTTAGATGTGTTTGACGAAAATAAAATTTTATACAAAAAAGTTACTGCAGGCAATCAAGAATATTTTGAGTATTCTACTAATCAAACAGATGAATTGTATACGGTTACTTTTACAAATGTTGGCATAAATAATGGAGATTATTTTTTAGATACCACCATTGCAACTGGTAGTATTTTTAAATTTGTAGGCATAAATCAAGGTGATTACAGCCCAATTGTTAAACTAATTGCGCCTACAAAATCGCAATTATTTATTGTAAAATCTACAATGAATCCATCTAAAAAATCAGTTGTAAATACAGAGCTTGCTTTTAGTAATAACGATTTAAATTTATTTTCAAATATTGATGATGAAAATAATGTAGATATGGCAGTTAAAGTGGATTGGCAACAAACTCTAATCGATAAAAAATGGCAACTGAAAACCAAAATAAGTCATGAATATGCAGGTGAAAATTTTTTCACAGATAGACGTTGGGAATCTGTAGAGTTTAATAGAGATTGGAATGTTACAACAAATAAAGCTACAAAAAACTACTTTCAATCAGAATTGAATCTGACCAACAAGAAATTAGATTTTGTTTTATATCGTTTTAATAATCTTAGTTACAATAATGGTTTTGAAGGAAGTAAGCATGAATTACAATCAAAAATAAATGCAGGTGAAACGAGTTTTTTTACAGATGCCAGTTACTTATCAAATTCATCTAATATAGAAAACAACTTTTTTTTTAGAGCTAAAGCAAAAGCCGAACGTTATTTTAAAAAGGCATGGTTAGGAGCTTTTGTTAATTTTGAAACCAATTCTAGAAAAAATAAAAATACCAATCAATTTATAAATACAAGTCATCGTTTTAAAGATTATGAAGCCTATTTTGGGGTTGGAGATTCTACTAAAATATTTGCCAAAATTGGTGTTAATTATAGAAATAACGACAGCATAAAATCCAATCAATTTAAGGAAATAAACAATAGAAAAACATTTTACATAAATAGTAAACTGATACAAAATACAAATACAAATTTAAGTGTATTTGCAAATTATAGAATTACCCAAAATAATTTTACTGAAAATGAAAAAGCATTGAATTCAAGAATACTTTTCAATCAAAATTTATTTGATAATTTTATAAGCTTAAGCACGGTTTATGAAACTTCTTCAGGAAACGTAGCAAGGCAAGATTTTGTTTATGTGCAAACAGAGCCTGGTTTGGGTTTTTATACTTGGATTGATTATAATGGAGACGGAATTAAAGATTTTGATGAGTTTGAAATTGCATTATTTCAGGATCAAGCCAATTACCTAAGATTGCCAAAACCAAATTTAAGATTTATAGCAACTCAACGCGCAAAATGGAATCAAACTTTAAGTGTTAATTTAAAAAAATGGGGAGAACAAAAAGGATTTAAAAAGTTTCTTTCTCACTTTTATAATCAGAGTTTTTTATCCGTTGAAAACGAACAGGAAAGAAGCAATAATTCATTTCAATTAAATCCTTTTGATTTTGATGAAAATACTTTGGTTAGCTTAAACTTAAGCTTTAGAAATAGTTTGTACTTTAATAAAGATTTACAAAAAAATAGTGTAACTTTTACTTATGTAAACTCACAAATAAAACAGCAATATTTTATTGGAAATCAGGAGAATAATATAAATTTACATCAGCTAGATTATACTCATAAATTTGCAGATTTTTGGTTGATAGATTTTATGTTAAAATCCTCAGAAAACATCTTAGAAACAGAAAATTTTACAGACAGAAATTATAAAATTGATACAAAGGAAATTGAACCTAAAATTAGTTTTTTATACAATGCAAATAATCGCTTCTCATTGTTTTACCATTACAAGAATAAAGAAAATCAATTACAAGATTTTGAGAGTTTAAATCAACAAAAATTTGGAGTTGAGTATTACTCCATTAGCAAAGCAAAAAATCAAGTTTCTGCCAATGTAAATGTACTTTTAAATGATTTTAGAGGAGATGTAAATACGCCAACAGCCTACCAAATGTTAGAGGGTTTACAAGCAGGGCAAAACTATACTTGGAATTTGATTTTTAATAGAAAATTAAACTCATTTTTAAATCTTAATTTAAGTTATTTGGGAAGAAAAAGTAAAAATTCTAAAGCCATTCATACAGGTAGTGTGCAATTAAGAGCTAATTTTTAATTAAAGGTTAATTAACGCAACCTTTTGTGTTTTTAATCATCTATAATATGTATTGTTGCATTTTAATAATTAACTCAGGTTATAATTATTTGGCACAATCATTGTTAAAGATGTGTAAATAAATATTTAAAAATTAAACATGATGAAAAAAATTACATTATTATTTCTCGTATTCGTTAGTGCTGTTTCATTTGCTCAACAAGGTATTTTAGATTCTCCTCAGGATGTAGATAAAAAACAAGAATTAAAATTAAATGCTTTTAGTTTAATAGCATTTTCATCTTTAGATGCCTCGTATGAATATTTATTAAACAAAGATTCATCATTTGGGGTATCTGTATTTTATAATTTCGGCAGTGTAGATAACGATGTTTATTTTCCAAGAAAGTTTTCGATAACACCATACTACAGATGGTTTTTTGCAGAATCAAGATTTGCAAGGGGCTTTTTTGTTGAAGGATTTGGTATGCTAAATACTTATGAAGATGAGGTTTTTTATTATGACCAAAATAACTACAGAGAGGAAATAGAAAAGGAAACAGGGTTTGCCTTAGGTATTGCTGTAGGGGGTAAATTTGTTATAAAATCTGGTTTTACAGCAGAAATCTCTCTGGGTGTTGGTAGAAACTTATTTGATAATGATAGAGATGATTATATTGAAAACAGTTTAGTTACAAGAGGGGGAATTTCATTAGGTTACAGATTTTAGTGTTAAACTGATAGAATTTATTATTTTTGAACTTAATTTAAGGCTCTTTAGTACATAAAATAAATTCAATGAAAAAATTAATTCTACTTTTTACAATGTTCATCACTTCTTTTTCATTTTCTCAAACAGAAGTAAAATTAGATATTGGAGATGCTTTGGTGATAAGAGCTCTAGAATTTTCTTATGAAAACTACATAAATGAGGAGTCGTCATTTGGTATTTCTGCTCTTTTTAATTTGGCAAAGCAAGATATTGATTTTCGTTACAATGAAAATGTAATGATTACACCCTATTATCGTCATTATTTTACAAGTGAATATAATTGGAACTTTTTTGGAGAGGGTTTTATAGGGATAAATTCAGGTAAAAAAGAAGCTATAGAAGATTCTGGTGATTTTGATTTAAAATATACAGATGCGGCTTTAGGTATTGCTGTAGGCACAAAATACGTTGCAAAAGGAGGATTGGTATTAGATATTTACGGTGGTTTAGGCCGTAATTTATTCGGATCAGATTCTCCTGTTATAGTGCCAAGAATTGGTTTTAATATTGGTTGGAGGTTTTAAATTAAAGTGTTAAAACAATTAATTAAGCATAAAACTGTAGAAATATTAATTTGTAACATTTCCGTATTTTCTGATACATATAATTAAAGATTATATTATGTATTCAGCAGGCAATTCAGTTCAGTCGGTAAAAAAAGTGTTAAGACATGCGTCTAGAAAAAAAGAACGTAAACTTTTTTTTGATAAAACAAATCGATTGAACATTGCCAAAAGAAAAACTATTTTAAATTCGAATAAAAACAACACATTATCTGATAACGAAGCTCAACTTATAAGAACAAAACTCTTCAAAGAAAGAAAAAAGGAAAGAATTAAAAATATTATTATTTTTATAATATCAATTTTTGTAACTATTATTTCATTTAAAACATTACTTATTCCTTTCAAACAAATACTTTAAAAAACAAAATCCTCATCAAAATTAAAATTGATGAGGATTATTATTTGAGAAAAATAGATGTTAAATATCCATTTTCTGCAACCACGTTTTTACATCAACTTCAGCTTTTATAATTTCTTTTAATTCTGATATTGCAACGCGTTTTTGTTCCATGGTATCTCTATGTCTTATGGTCACAGAGTCATCTTCTAAAGAATCATGATCTACTGTAATACAAAACGGTGTGCCTGCTGCATCTTGTCTTCTATAACGTTTACCAACTGCATCTTTTTCATCATAAAATACGTTGAAATCCCATTTTAAATCCTCCATAATTTTACGTGCAACTTCTGGCAAACCATCTTTTTTAACCAAAGGCAAAACTGCTGCTTTAAAAGGTGCTAAAACTGCTGGTAATTTTAAAACGGTTCTTGTTGTTCCATTATCTAAAGCTTCTTCTTGTAAAGAATTACTAAAAACAGCTAAAAACATTCTATCTAATCCAATAGAGGTTTCTACAACATAGGGCACATAACTTTTATTTTCTTCATGGTCAAAATACTGTAGTTTTTTACCTGAAAATTTTTCGTGTGCTTTTAAATCGAAATCTGTTCTGGAATGAATTCCTTCTAGTTCTTTAAATCCGAAAGGAAAATTAAATTCGATATCTGCTGCTGCATCTGCATAATGTGCTAATTTGTCATGGTCATGAAAACGATAGTTTTCTTGTCCCATTCCTAATGATAAATGCCATTTTAAACGGGTTTCTTTCCAAGTATTATACCATTCTTTCTGAGTGCCAGGTTTTACAAAAAATTGCATTTCCATTTGTTCAAACTCACGCATTCTAAAAATAAATTGTCTTGCAACAATCTCATTTCTAAAAGCTTTACCTGTTTGTGCAATTCCGAAAGGAATTTTCATGCGTCCAGTTTTTTGAACATTTAAAAAGTTTACAAAAATACCTTGAGCAGTTTCTGGTCTTAGATAAACCTGTGTGGAGTTTTCTGCTGAAGCTCCAATTTGTGTTCCAAACATTAAGTTAAATTGCTTTACTTCTGTCCAATTTTTAGAACCAGAAGCTGGGCAACCAATACCTAAATCTACAATCAATTGTTTAAAGCCAACCAAATCACTTTCTTCTTGAACTCTTGTGAGTTCAGCAGAAATTTCATCAATTTGTTTTTGTCTTCTAATTACATTTTGATTGGTAGCTCTATATTCTTCTTCATTAAAAGCATCACCAAAACGCTTTTGAGCTTTAGCAATATCTTTTTGTATTTTTTGATTTATTTTTTCTCTAAAATCTTCAACTAAAACATCTGCTCTGTATCTTTTTTTAGAATCTTTATTGTCAATCAAAGGATCGTTAAACGCATCTACATGTCCAGAAGCTTTCCAAGTTGTGGGGTGCATTAAAATTGCAGCATCAATACCCACAATATTTTCATGCATTTGTACCATTGCTTTCCACCAATAATCTCTAATATTCTTTTTTAGCTCAACTCCATTTTGAGCATAATCGTATACCGCGCTTAATCCATCATAAATTTCAGAAGATTGAAATACATAACCATATTCTTTTGCGTGCGATAAAACTTTTTTAAACTGATCTTCTTGTTTTGCCATAATGAGCGCAAATATAAACGTTTACTAAAGTTTTTCAATAAAAAACTATCGTACTTTTTTACAACTATAAATAAATGCGGGAGGAAAGTTTAATAGTTCAAACTCTAATGTTATTGCTTCTTTAAATACTTTTTTTAACTTTTTAAAATAAGTTAAACTATATTGATATTGAATAAAAGTACCATTATCAACTAAGGCTTCAAAAGATTTTTTTAAAATTAAATCCGAAATATTTTCTGGAATTATTGTAAGAGGTAAACTAGAAATAATATAATCTGTTTTATTCAGATTTTGCTTGCTTAATTCTTCTTTAATATTTTCTGCAGATGATTTTACAACAATTAATTGTGGATGTTTTAATGCGATTAACTGATTGTAAAAATAATCATTAATCTCAAAGCAAATTAAGATTGAATCTGGAGATAATTTTTCTAAAATATAAGCTGTAATTGCGCCATTTCCTGACCCTAATTCAACAAATACTTTTGCATTTTTAAAGTCAATTTTTTTTAACATTCTTTTGGATAAAAATCGAGAACTTGGTGCAACCGTCCCAAATGTATTCATGTTTTTTAGGGCTTCACTGAAAAATTTTATTCTACTTGACAATCTTATTTCTTATTTATTAACTATATTTCTAAAAAAAATGCTGTGTAAAGATGAGACTTTTAAAAGACTTATTCTATCTTTTTTATCCAAAATCATGTGTGGTTTGTGATGAGAAACTGATAGAAAATGAGAATGTAATCTGTACAATGTGCAGGCACGATTTACCTCTTACTAACTTTAAAGATTATAAAAACAACAAAATAACCCAAACCTTTTTTGGTAGAGTTTTAATTGAAAAAGGATATGCACTATTGCTTTATAGAAAAAAGGGAAGTACATTAAAATTAATTCACGATTTAAAATATAAAGACAATGAAGAAATTGGAGTTTTCTTTGGAAATTGGCTAGGAGAAATTTTATCAGAAAATCAAGAATTTGAGAATATAGATTATATTATACCAGTGCCCTTACACCCCAAAAAACTAAAGGAAAGGGGCTATAATCAAGTTAAAAAATTTGGTGAACAGCTAAGTTTTTATTTAAAAATTCCTTTATTAGAAAATAAATTAATTAGAACTTCATCAACTAAAACACAAACTTTTAAAGCTCGTTTTGAACGTTTTAATAATATTGATACAAAATTTCTTATAGAAAATACATCCTATTTTAACAATAAACATGTTTTAATAATTGATGACGTAATAACAACAGGTGCAACTTTAGAGGCTTGTGCTACAGAATTTTTAAAGTCAGAAAATTGTAAAATTAGCATTTTGGCAATGGCCTACACAGAATGAATTTTATGATTTTATATTCGAAAATTAGTTGTTAATTTGTATAAAATTTATTTTTTGTGAAAACCATTTTTAAATTTCTAAATTTAATTGTTGCAGTTCTTTTTATTTCAAATTGCGCTAGAACTGGAAGACCAGAAGGAGGTCCAAAAGATGAAAATGCGCCTTTATTTGTGACCGCCAAGCCGCCTTATGAAAGTACAAAATTTGATGAAAAAGAAATTGAATTAGAGTTTGACGAGTTCATTAAATTAAAGGATTTAAACAAACAATTTGTGGTTTCTCCACCAATGAAAAATCCACCTATTATTAGTCCTCAAGGTACGGCAAGCAAAGAAATTAATATTGAAATTTTAGATACTTTACAACAGAATACAACTTATATCTTAAATTTTGGAAATGCAATAGAAGACAACAATGAAGGAAATCAATTAGAGAACTTTAAATATGTTTTTTCTACTGGAGATTATATAGATTCCTTAACTACAGTTGGTGTAATTAAAGATTCAAAATTGTTAGAAACCCCAAAAAGTGTAAATGTTTTACTTTATAGAATTGATTCATCATTCAATGACTCTATCATATACAAAAAGAAACCAAATTACATTACAAATACATTAGATACTACAGTTTTTAACTTTAGTAATTTAAAAAAAGGAAAATATATGATGATAGCTTTAAAAGAAGCTATTAATGATTATATTTTTAATCCAGAAACGGATAAAATTGGTTTTATTTCAGATACTATTTCTTTGCCAAAAGACAGTATTATTAAAAAGCCTATTGTGCTATTCCAAGAAAATTTGCCATATGAATTTAAAAAAGGAAAAGAAGTTACAAAAGGTAAAATTGAATTTGGTTTTACTGGTAATGCAAAAAATCTAAAAGTAAATTTACTTTCAAAAGTACCAGATACCTTTAATAGTGTTTCTAAATTTATGAAAGACAAAGACACTTTAAATTATTGGTTTACACCTATTGATGTGGATTCTTTGAATTTTATAATATCTAATAATGACTTTTTAGACACAATTACAGTAAAGTTGAGAAAAAAGAAATTAGATTCTCTAGAAATAAGTTCATCAATAAGAGGAACTTTACATTTTAAGGACACGCTCTTCTTAAAAAGTAACAACCCAATTGTAAAAATTGATACAAGTAAAATAAGCCTCTTTGATAAAGACACGCTTGCTGTAAATTATAAAGTGTTAGCGTCTAAAAAGGAAAATAAGATTGGTTTTATTTTTACTAAAAAGCCAAAAGAAAAATACAATTTTAAAGCCTTACCAAATGCTTTTAATGATGTTTTTGGGATACAAAATGATACACTTGCCTATAAATTTTCTACTAAGGAAATTGACGATTATGGGAGAATTACGTTAAATGTTAATAACGTAAACGCAAAGAATTTAATTATAGAGCTACTCTCTGGCAATAAACAAGACGAACTTGTAGAACGTCAATTTATTGCAGCCTCAGGAAAAATTATTTTCGATTTATTAGAGCCTAAAAAATATACAGTTAGAGCTATAATTGATGAAAATAAGAATAATAAATGGGATACAGGAAGTTATCTTAAAAAACGGTTTGCTGAAAGAATTGTGTATAATGAAGCCATAAATAAAGTTGCTTTACGAGCTAATTTTTTCTTAGAAGAGAATTTTACGGTGGATTGAATTATGAAAATACTGATTATTGCTATTTGCTAATTCCAAGAATTAGAAATGTAAAGCTTGATCTAAATCTTCAATTAAATCCTCTATATCTTCAATGCCAACGCTTAATCTTACTAAAGAATTTGTAATACCAATTTTTAATCTTTTTTCTTCTGGTATTGAGCCGTGAGACATGGTTACTGGGTGATTTACCAAACTTTCTACACCACCCAAAGATTCTGCAAGTGTGAATAGTTTTGTGTTTTCTAAGAATTTAAAAGCAGCAGTTTTGCTGTTATCTTTTAGTTGAAAAGAAACCATACCTCCAAAATCTTTCATTTGCTTTTTGGCAATTTCATAACTAGAATGACTTTTTAAACCTGGATAATAGACCCTATCAACCTTAATATGATTTGATAGAAAATCTGCAATTTGTTTGCCGTTTTCGCAATGTCTTTGCATTCTAACGTGAAGCGTTTTAACACCTCTTAATGCTAAAAAAGAATCCATAGGAGATGCAATAGCGCCTGCTGCGAACTGAATAAAATACAAATCCTCTGCCAATTTAGCGTCTTTTACTATTAAAGCACCCATAATTAAATCTGAATGCCCTCCTAAATATTTTGTTGCAGAATGCATTACAATATCTGCTCCTAAATTTAAAGGTTGTTGTAAATATGGTGTTGCAAATGTATTGTCTACAGCAATTATAATATCAGTGTTTTTAGTTTTTATTGCTGATGAAATTGCTTTTATATCTGCAATTTTCATCAACGGATTTGTAGGTGTTTCTAACCAAACTAATTTGGTTTTTTCTGTGATTTTTTCAGAAATATTAGAAACCAAATCCATATCTACAAATGAAAAAATCAAGCCGTATTTCTGAAACAATTGGGTAAACATTCTGTAAGTTCCGCCATATAAATCATCTCCGGCAATTATTTCATCTCCAGGTTTAAGCAGTCTTAAAACACAATCTATGGCTGCCATTCCTGATGAAAAAGCAAATCCATGTGTTCCGTTTTCTAAAGCAGCAAAGCTTTTTTCTAAAGCAGTTCTTGTTGGGTTTGTTCCTCTTGCATAGGCATATCCTTTATGTGTTCCAGGGCTAGATTGTGCAAATGTTGATGTTAAGAATACAGGAGGCATTACAGCACCTGTTGTTTCTTCTGGTTTTTGCCCTCCATGAATTGCTTTGGTGTTGAATTTCATTTTTCTGATTTGTTTCTAATGATAATTATGCAGTAAAATTAAGTACTTCTACAAGTACATAAAAATGGTTAGCCCTGATTGAACGACTTGTTTGAGCTCTTTTTGAGGTACGAAAAAAAGCGAGTAGTGAAAGCAGGAAATAGCTTCTACAAAAACTTTTTAATAGCTCTTATGATGCCGTAATGTATGCCTTCATGAAAATTGTTAAAGGGAATTGCATTTTCTATATCACTTAATTCAAAACCGGTACTTGTTGGATATTTTTGGTAGTTTTCAAAAATACCAGCTTCAAAATCTTCTTTGAGTGTATCTGGTAAGCCTATGAGTAACTCTTTAACTTCATCAAATTCTTCTGCTGTAAAATTTTTTTCGGGAGCGGTGCCTTTTCTGTATCCATCAATTAAATTGTCTGGGCATAAAGGGTTTAAGCCGGATAATTTATAATGTAATAATTGTTGCGTAACTACTAAATGCGCAACATTCCACGCAATATTATTTTTAAATCCTTCTGGGATTTTATGGATTTGCTCAAGGGTTAAGCTTTCTAATTCTTTTAAAACGAGTTCTCTCGATTTTTTTAAAATATCAAATTGTACATTCATTTTTTTACTATAATTTTGATAGTGTAAATATAATTTATTAAAAATGAAGAAAGTCTATTTTTTACAAACTTGTGATACCTGCAAAAGAATTTTAAAGGAGGTAAATACAGCGGGTTTTGAAATACGAGAAATAAAATCAAAGCCAATTTCAGCTAAAGAATTGGAAGAAATGCATCTGCTTTCAGAAGGTTATGAGGCATTATTTAACAAAAGAGCAAGACTTTATAAATCTATGGATTTGAAAAATCAGGATTTAGAGGAACAAGATTTTAAGAAATTTTTATTGCAAGAATACACGTTTTTAAAACGTCCTGTTTTTATTGTTGATAAAGAAATTTTTATTGGTAATAGTAAAAAAGTTATCAAAAAACTAAAAGAGAAGATTGGTTAAGTTAATAACATTTATCTTATTCCTTTTTTTATCTTTGTTTAAAATTACCAAATTATTGGAAATTTATTTAGTTCTAATTTTAAAATAAAACTTATGTTTTCTACTAAGGCAAATTCCATTTTTGACACTGTTATTAAAAATTATAAAATTCTAAATAAGACTACTCAACCTTTTAATAATATTTATGATAAAAATGAGGATTTCATATCGTACTTACTCTATAGAAAGTGTTGGATAGATACTGTACAGTGGGCTTATGAAGATATTATTAGAGATCCAAATATCAATGCGGAGGATGCACTTTTATTAAAGAGAAAAATTGACGCTTCTAACCAAGACAGGACGGATACTGTGGAGTATATAGATAGTTATTTTCTAGACCAATATCAAAATGTTAAGGTATCTAAAGATGCTAAAATAAATTCAGAAAGTCCTGCTTGGGCAATTGATAGACTATCTATTTTAGCCTTAAAGTTATATCACATGAAGATAGAAACTGAACGTTCTGATGCCTCTGAAAACCATAAATTAATTTGTAAAGAAAAATTAGCCATTTTATTTGAACAACGTAAAGATTTATCTCAGGCGATAGATGACTTGCTTAACGATATTAAAAATGGAAATAAGTTTATGAAAACTTACAAGCAAATGAAAATGTATAATGATGACGAATTGAACCCAGTTTTAAGAGCTGCTAAATAGTTATCATTGTCTAAAATTGAAAAAAATATTTTAGTGATACGTCTTTCAGCTATGGGAGACGTAGCTATTTTGGTTCCTGTTTTAAATGCAATTATAAAACAAAATCAAAACATTAAAATAACTGTATTAACTCAAAAACACTTTGCGCCTATTTTTAAAGATTTACAAGAGGTTAAAATACACTTTTTTGATAAAAAAATCCATAAAGGTATTTCAGGTTTATTTGAACTTTACAAAGAACTTAAAATCTATCGTTTTAATAGCGTTGCTGATATTCACAATGTGATAAGAACTAAAATTTTAAAATTATTTTTTTTTGGAACAGAATTTGTTAAAATTGATAAAGGCAGAAAAGAAAAAAGAGCATTAATTTCTAAAAAAAGTTTTCATCAATTAAAAACAAGTGCAGAACGTTATGCTGATGTTTTTAGAAAGTTACGCCTAAAAGCAAATTTGTCAAATCCGATTTTTCCTGAAAAACAAAAACTCCCCAATTATATTACAAGCATTCTAAAAACCTCATCAACTCCAACTTTAATTGGTGTTGCTCCGTTCGCAGCTCATAAAAGTAAAATGTATAGCTTAGATAAAATAAAACTTGTATTAGAAGACTTATCCTTAAACTATAATATTTTTCTTTTTGGAGGAAAAAATGATGCAAAAAAACTTGAAAATTTTGAAACGAATAATAATATAATCTCTTTAGCAGGTAAGTTGACTTTTTCTGAAGAATTAAATATAATCTCTAATTTAGATTGTATGATTTCTATGGATTCAGGAAATGCTCATTTAGCCGCAATGTATGGTATTAAAGTAATTTCAATTTGGGGAGCAACACACCCTTTTGCCGGTTTTGCTCCATTTAACCAACCTAATGATTTTTGCTTATTACCAAACCTATATGATTACCCTAAAATACCAACTTCTGTATACGGTAATAAATATCCTAAAAATTATGAGAATGCTGCTAGTAGTATTCCTGTTGATGTAATTGTTGATAAGGTAAAAAGTATTTTAGAAACTAAGATCGATTAAACACTTTTCTACAACCTTTTATTTTAAGGAAAAATATAATTTAATCCTGTAAGTTTTTTTGTCTTATTATTTTATTTTAGTAAAAAACCTGTAAATTATTACAATATCTTTTATTTAGAAATAAATATGATGATTTTAAAGATCTAAATTGGATATTTAAGCGAATTTACGTTCAATAATTTCCATAAAACGAATTTCTAAATCTTCTTGTTCAGACCAATCGTAATCTGGTTTTACCATTTTGTTGATGAAATTTTTTGCATCATTCTCAGATTTAAACGTATTTAATTGAGACACAACTCTATTATAGTTTTCTTGATCTCCATCAAATAATTTTTTCACAAATGCAATTCTATCATTTAAACCAATTTGAACATTCTTTGCTAGTTTATCATTTAAAGATTTTGGTTGCGCATTTTCAAATAAATCCGCCATTAAATCAACAGAAATAGTGTCTTGCAATTCTTCTTCTAAAGACATTGTTTTGCGTTCCTCTACTTTTATAACATCACCTAAAATTGGTGTATCAGATTCATTTTTTTCAATTTTATCTTCAGAAACTTCTTCTATTATTTGTTCTGGAGTAAACATTAAATCTTCTAACTCATCAAAAGGTTGCTCTATAATTTCCTCAACTTGATGCACTTGCTCTTCTTCTGTAAGTTCAGTTTTAGGTTTAATTTCTTGAGTTAAACTTTCTTCTTTTTTTGGAGTTGATTCTGGTTCATCTATTAAATCATAAACTACTTTTGCTTCATCAGTTTCATTTTCATCTATTTTTTCGTCAATAGGGTTTTCTTTGGCTTCAAAAGCTGCAGAAACTTGCTTTAGTAGTTCTTCCTTGGGTATTTCTAAACTCGGAGTTGTATTTACATATTCTTCAACAAATGCCAACATTGATAGTTTTTCATAAACTGCTTTTGATTTTTCTTTTAGAGCAAACACATCGTCCTTATTTTTCATTGTTAAAATGCTATGTGCTAAACTAATTAAATCTGCTTCTAATTTTTTGTGCATAAGTTGTATGTTGATATTAAGTTTTGCTTTGATTTATTTATAAATTTGTAAGCGTTTAAAATTAAACAATTTTATAAAACAATAACGCCTAAAAATTACAAAATGTTTCTTGAAAATACAGTAAATCATACAGAACAATTTGGGTGGATAGAAGTAATCTGTGGTTCTATGTTTTCTGGTAAAACCGAAGAGTTAATCAGGCGTTTAAAACGTGCGAAATTTGCCAAACAAAATGTTGAAATTTTTAAACCTGCTGTTGATACGCGTTATGATGAGGAAGAGGTAGTTTCTCATAATGATAATAGAATTCGTTCAACCCCAGTTCCTGTATCTTCAAACATTAGATTGTTGGCAAATAATGTAGATGTTGTTGGTATTGATGAAGCTCAGTTTTTTGATGATGAAATTGTTGCAGTTTGTAATGATTTAGCAAATAGAGGAATTCGTGTAATTGTAGCTGGTTTAGATATGGATTTTAAAGGAAAACCTTTTGGGCCAATGCCCGCTTTAATGGCAACAGCAGAGTACGTTACTAAAGTTCATGCAGTTTGCACACATACAGGAAATTTGGCGCATTATAGTTTTAGAAAAGCACAAAATGATGATTTAGTGTTGTTAGGTGAAACTCAAGAATACGAACCATTGAGTAGAGCTGCTTATTATAAGGCCTTGCAAAAACAACAAGAAAGTACAATTTTAGAGAAACAGCAAGCTGATATGCTTGAAAGAAAACAGGATAAGAAGGATGCTTAATTAAGTTCATAATAAATGAATAATCATGTTACAGTTTTAGAAATTGATGGAAATGCATTAAAGCATAACCTAAATTATTTTAAGCAAAAACTGAATCCTGAAACTAAAATTTTGGCTGTAGTTAAAGCTTTTGGTTATGGTTCTGATGGCGTTCAAGTAGCACAATTCCTGCAAAATAAAGTAGATTATTTTGCAGTGGCTTACGCTCACGAAGGTATTGCGCTAAGAGAAGCAAATGTAAAAACACCCATATTGGTTTTACATCCACAAATTCAGAATTTACAAGCTATCGTTGATTATAAATTAGAACCTAATTTATACAATTTCAAAATATTTAATGCATTTTTAGAGTTAGCAGATCGTTCAATTCTATTAAATTATCCAGTTCATTTAAAATTTAATACAGGCCTAAATAGGTTAGGATTCTGGCATAATGATATTCCCAAAATATTAGCAACTGTAAAAGCAAATAGTCATGTGAAAATTCAATCTCTGTTTTCTCATTTGGCGGCTAGCGAAGATTTAGAGGAACAAGAATTCACAAATAATCAATTAAATAATTTTGCTTACATCGCTAAACAATTTTATAAACATTTAGATAATACGCCAATTCTTCATACTTTAAATACTTCTGGAGTTGTAAATTATTCCAAATCTCAATTTGATATGGTTAGGATTGGCATTGGTTTATACGGCTTTGGAAACGATGAGAAAGAAACATCATGTTTAAAAAACACTCATAATTTAAAGTCTATTATCTCTCAAATACATTTAATAAAACCAGGAGAAACTGTTGGTTACAATAGAGCTTTTGTTGCTAAAAGAAATACTAAATCAGCGACTATTCCTATAGGTCATGCAGATGGTTTATCAAGAAAACTAGGTAATGAAAAGGGTTTCGTACTAATTAAAAATCAAAAAGCAAAAATAATTGGGAATGTTTGCATGGATATGATTATGGTTGATGTTACTAATATTGATTGTAAAGAAGGTGATGAAGTTATAATTTTTAACAGTCAAAAAATGATTCAAAATAATGCTAAAATTTCTGAAACAATTGTTTATGAAACGTTAACAGCTATTTCGCAACGTGTTAAAAAAAAGTTAAAGAAATAAAAAATTCTTACATTAGCGTAACTAACAAATTTAAAAATAGAATATAATATGGGTATGCTCAAAGAATTTAAAGAATTTGCTATGAAAGGCAATCTTGTAGACATTGCTGTTGGTTTTGTAATGGGTGCAGCATTTAAGCAAGTAGTTACGTCTTTCACAGGAGGTATAGTTTCTCCTTTAATTGGTTTGGTGTTTAAGGCTGATTTTAAGGATTTAAAATGGATTGCAAAAGAAGGTACTTTAAATGATGCTGGTGAAAAAGTTGGAGAAGTAGCTATACTTTATGGAGATTTTATTACAAATGTAATTGATTTTGTTATTGTTGCTTTTGTAATGTTTATGATTGTTAAAGGTGTAAATGCTACTAAAAAGAAAGAAGAGCCAGCACCAGAAGCTCCTAAAGGGCCTAGTCAAGAAGATTTATTAGCGGAAATAAGAGATTTATTAGCCAAACAGAAATAAATTTTATAGAATATTGTAACAAGCCTAAACTTAAGTTTGGGCTTTTTTTATTTTAAATAGTTACATTTATCGTATGAATTTTAAATTTTTATTGATTTTTATTTTATTAAGTAATCTCAATTATTTTTCGCAACAAAACACCAATAAGAAAATGAAAAACAAATTTGAACCAAAAGAAGGAGAAGTTTTGTTTTTTATTGGTCAAGATCTGGAAGCTGTAGGTGGTTTAGATAATTACAATAAAGGCTATTTAAATACATTTGAAATTCCTGCTGGAATAACGGCTTATACCAATTTATCTCCTGGAGATTATTCTTTTGGTTACGCTATTAAAGGTTTAGATGGAACAAAAAATAAGGCAAATTGGGGAGCAGGAGATTCTTGTTTACAATTCTATGTAAACAATCCAAAATTCAAAAGTTCCATGATGGCTATTGGATTGTCTATGGTAAATCATGAAAAAAAAATTGCTAAAGGAAAATATGACAAATTAATAAGAGAATTTGGAGAATGGATTAGTAGTCTTAAAAGACCAATTTTTTTAAGAATTGGTTACGAGTTTGATGGCTGGGAATGGAATAATTATAAGAAAAAGTATTTTCTAGGTGCTTGGAAACGCATTTATAAAATATTTACAGAAATGAAAGTTAATAATGTGGCTTATGTTTGGCAGTCTAAAGGAACAGGTTCTGATCAAAAAATTTTAGAAGATTGGTATCCAGGAGATGAGTATGTAGATTGGTGTGGTTATTCTTATTTTAATAATCCAGATACTGAAATGATTACTTTTGCAAGAAAACACAAAAAACCAGTTTTTATTGCAGAAGCATGCCCAGTTTTAAAAGATAAATATGGGAAATTCCATGCTAATCTTGCAAACGAAACCGAAGCAAAACAGGTTTGGCAAGAATGGTTTGTTCCTTTTTTTAAGGTGATAAATGATAATCTTGATGTTGTAAAAGCATTTAGTTACATAAACGTAGAGTGGAAATCTCAAATAATGTGGCAAAATAATGACTATTTCAAAAACGTAGATTCTAGAATTCAAATAAGCGAGTTTATTTCAAAAAAATGGTTACAAGAAATCAATAAGTCTTTATACTTTAAAGTAAATGATTTTTAATTAATATTTACCACTTTCTGTCAATCACAAAATTTCAGATATAGTATCTTTGTGCCTTAATTATGAAGTTAAAAGTATGCAGAAAAATAGAATCCTAAAATATATTGAAGATGTATTGACAAACATGCCTTCAAATTGGTTAAAACTAACAACGCATAGATTAGATATCTATGATGAAGCAAAAGCTAAAACTAAATTTTTAGAACAATTTACAAACTTATTTGAGCATAATAATGCTGATAAAATTGCTCTAGAAAATTTACCAACAGCTTATGATTACATTCGTCTAGGGCATCCTTTATCTTGTGTTTTAGAATGGACAATTGGGCGTCTAACAGGTCAAAATACAAATAATATTATTAGTTTTTCTTCAAAGACGATTCCTGTTTTAGCCATTTTAAGAAAAAACTTATTATCAAATAAAAAAACTCGAATTCTTTACACTGAAGAAATATCCACTTTTTTCAATCCAGAAATTGTAAAAAATATTTATAGCTATCAATTTGATTTCAGAAAAGTTAAATCTGCTGAGGATATTGAAAAATTTGAAGGAAGTACTATTTTAATTTCACAAACAGAAGTGCTTTATGATTTCAGTACAAACTCAAATATTGATTTTTGCGTAAATTTTCATGAGCAATTAGGAAGTGTTTTGTTAATAAATGGGGATAAAAATAAAAATTATATTTCAGACATTCAACATGTAAGGAGAAGAGAAACCATTGCAATGACGCCTACAAATACATTAGCTGTTCTGCAATCTTTGGTTTCTAAATCTGTTTTTGAAGAAAAAAACATTGATACTGTAACAAGCAAAAAAATAGTTTTAAAAACGATTAAAGAAATTACAGAAACTAACCTAAAGCCTTTAGTAGCATCCAGTGGTTTATCTATGCAATATGCTATAATGATGGGTTTAGTTGATGATGCATTAGAAAATCATCCCAACAAAAAAATTAAATTTATTGTTCCTCCAAATTGCTATGGAGGCACAAATGATCAAGCAAGAAGAGTTGCTGCTTGTTTAAAAAATGTTGAAATTGTTGATTTACCTGTAGATGGTGATAATGATATGGTAAAAAGTATTGATACTGTTTTAACTAAAATTGCAACCGAAGACGCAATCCCTTATATCATTGCAGAGATACCAACAAATCCAAGAGTTGAAGTGCCAAATCTTATTGATTTAAAAAATGTTTTAACTAAAAAGCGATATACAAAATTAGCCGAGTTAGCTGTTGATCCTGTTTTTATTTTAGACCAAACATTTTGTCCGAATGTACATTTTTTAGGAGAAGGTGAAATATTATCTTCAGTAAGAACAATTTCTTATGCAAGTGGTTCCAAATTCCCAAGTGGAGGAAAATGTACAGCTGGTTATTGTGTTGGTAACGATATGACAGAGAATTTAATGCAAAAAATAGCACTTCATCTAAAACTTTGTGATAATGAAGCTACAAATTATCAATATGAAATATTGGCAAAGCAAATGCCTTCTATGAATCAAAGAATTATAAATGCTTATCAAAATACTCGTGATTTTGTTAATTTTATTCAAGAAGCTTTACCAGAATCAAAAATAAATTTTGTTTCAAAAGACCTAGCTCAACAAAGTTTTATGCCTTCTGTATTTTCTTTGGATTTACCCACAAAAGGAAATTCTGAGTCGGAAAAAGAAACTTACAAACGAGCTTTAAATTTGAAATTAATCAATTTGATGATTACTAAAATTCCCAATGAGAGTAAATTTTGTGTAAGTTATGGTCAGCTCAAAGGATGTTATTGGACTATTCCTGCCACTTCAACTCAAGGGACTACAAAAGAAGGCGATAAAGATTATATAGTACGTGCTTCTTTATCTGGGAATTTAGATCTTGAACTCCACAAAGAAGTGTTTTTAGAATTTGTGAATAGTATTTAAGTATTAAAAAAAACACTTTATCAAGATTTGATAAAGTGTTTTGCTCCCCTTCTTGATTCACTATCGAACCACAGTCAAATTTTGAAGATACGTTCATAGTGATAACAAAAAGAACTTTGTTCTCCATTAATCAAATAAAATCAAAATTGGATCTCAGTCTTTAGGAATGCCTCTTTAGTTGCAGAACAGACTGAGCATTTATATTCGTCTGGTAAATTGTCAAAAAGGGTGTCAGGATTAATCTTTTGTGATAGATCTCCAACAGATTCTTCATAAATGGTCAAACAATTTTGACATTGATAGACCTGATTTTTTTTAGCAACGTTTTTAGGTTTTTCATCCGAAGTTTTCTCAGAGATAGTATAGAGTTGCTGAAAATAATTTTTACTAAGTTCCATAAGAAGTGAACTTAATTGAGAGCGATCTACCTCCTGAGCATAAATCTCATAAACGCCTGTGTTTGGATCAAAGTTTTTGAAGTGTAAAACATTGTAAGATGGGATGAATTTAAACCCTTTTGGAAGACGAGTTTCTGGATTCATTTCAATGATAATCGAAGAGAAGTGTGATCTTTTTCCAACATCGTTGCTAATTCCAAAGGTTAGACCATAGGTGCTAATGTCGTTTGAATTGAAATGTTTTACTAAATAATTCTTCAGGTCATAAGCTTTAGCATCTTCAACAGGCAAATGCCAATTCATTTCCAATTGAGAATGTCTAACGTTGATTCCTCGTAATCCTAGAAACTTCTCCAATTCCGATCTGCATTCTTTTGGAATTCCTTTTACAATGAAAGATTTCCATGGAGTAATACAGATTTTACCAATTCCGTTCTGTAAACAAAAAGCACAAAATTCTTTTAAGAACTGTATGTCATATCGATTGTTTCGCCAATAAAGTCCCAACCAATATTGATCAATTCCCATTCGATTGATTCCTTCATAATAAGGAAAAGTAACAAAAGGAATGGACAGAGGTTCTTTGATTACCTTATTGTTGGTTTGCAAACGTTGATTCAATAAAGCAAAAAGTTGATTTATATCGTGAATAGAAGGATAAATCTCTTCAATAGCTTTACACACTGCCACAATATTCCAACTATAGATAAGAACGGGATACATAGCAAGCTTATTCCAATTAGGAAGCTGGATATATAAATACCAATAATCCTCTTCGTTAGAAGCAATAAAATTTAAATTTCCACTGAAGACGGGAACCAAGCGCTGTTTTGCATCCGTAATATTTATTTTCAATTTAGGAAGGAAGTCAAATTCTTCCAAAAGATACAAATAGGTTGAGCCCTTGAGCCAATAGGTAAAATCAAAAATATCTGCGGTTACATAGGAGCATACAATATTTTGATAACTTCGTTCAGATATAATGTCTGTGTTGTACGTTGTGGTTTTTTCCAGTTCCTCGGAGCGTGTTGAAGGTAAGGGGAACAATAAGTCTTGTCTAGAGCCAAAGAAAACTTCAGATAGACCCACAGCCTCTAACATGGAGATAATATCTTTCAACTCACCAGGAGAAGTAACACCTCCTTTTAAAAGAATTCTATGTAGATCTTTGTTTTTCATTTATGTGGGAACACGTGATTGTTTTAGAAGAGCATTAACCTCTGGCTTGCAACTTCCACATCCCAATCCAGCACCTGTTTGAGAGCATAATTCGTTGAAATCATTGCAGCCATTTCGAATGACTTCTTCAATATTTTCTACTCCAACTTGAGAGCATGAGCAGACTAGTTTTCCCTTCAGAGGAGTGCAAGTAGACGATCCACGAAGCAATTCAAATCTTTTGTCTGAAAGTTCAATTTCTTCTTCTATCAATCGCTTAAATTCGGCAAATTCACTCTTGTCACCCATCAAGATAGCTCCTTTCAAGGTGTCGTCTTTGACAATGCATTTCTTGTAGAAACGCTGACTCACGTCCATTAAAATGATTTCTTCATAACTACTGTCATTTTGTGGAGTATTGACCATTCCAATGCTACACAAGCTTAAATTCTCAAACTTTAGAATATTCATTAGAACCGAGCCTGAGTAGGTGCTACTCAAATCGCCCAAAATATAATTGGCAGCAACATAAGCTTGTTGTTCAGCAGCAGAGGTAATACCATACAATGAACTATTGTATTCCGCAATTTCACCCAAAGCAAATATGGATGGATCACTCGTTTGCAAATAAGGATTCACCACAACTCCTCTTCGAACGTTTAAATTCGCTTCTTTGGCGATGCTGATATTTGGACGTGTCCCTATCGCATAAACAATAGCATTGCAACGAATAATTCTTCCTGTTTTCAGCGTAATGCTTAAGTTGCGTTGGTTCTCTTTTTCTTGAATGACTGTGCTGACCTCATTGTCAAAATAAACCTGAATACCTCTTTCTTTTACATCTTCGGCAAGCAATCGGCTTGAGATTTGATCTAACTGACGCTCCATCAATCTAGGCGCACGTTGCACAATACTAATATTGATGTTTTTCTTTTTCAAAGCAGCCGCCAGTTCAAGACCTAATAAGCCCCCACCAACAATCATTACATGTTGTTCTTCAGGCTTCAATCCTGTGCTGTTTAGAAAGTACTTCAAACGATCAGCATCCCCACGTTCTCTCATGGTGAACCTTCCTGGCAAATCTAAACGAACATCATTGGGAACGAAGGCGCTACTGCCTGTTGCTAAGATGAGAATGTCGTAGGAGTGTTTTGTTCCAAAGTCATCAATAACAACTTTATCTTCAGGAAGCACTTTTTGAACTCCATTTTTAGGATATAGGTCAATATTTAATTTTTTGAGCTCACCAGCTTTCAACTTTTGTAATGCTTCCCATGGAAGATCTTCATTAACATATTCTGGTAATAAAACTCTATTGTAAAAAGGATTTTCTTCTTTTGAAAATACCGCAATTTCGTCTTCTTTGTTCTTTTCGCGAATGGATTGTATAAATCGATAAGCAGCGGCTCCAGCACCTACAACCACAATTTTCTGAATAACTTTCTTGTGTTTTTCGACACGTACAGCTGAGTATTTAAAATCGGGTTCTTTGGATACTGGATCAATCAAGTCACTGGTAAGATTATTGGCTCTGCTAAAATCATTACCTAATACTTTTCCCCAATGCATCGGTAGAAAAACGACTCCTTCTCTAATATTAGGGTCTACTTGAACTTTTACACGTACAGATCCTCTTCTACTAATGATGTTGGCAATATCACCATGTTTCAATTTTCTTTTGTAGGCATCTGTATTATTCATCTGCAATGAAGCAGTTGGAATATGTGTAGAAAGTCGCTTTACTTTTCCAGTTTTGGTTCGTGTATGCCATTGATCTCTAATTCTACCTGTATTTAGGATTAATGGATATTCTGAACTTGTTTCTTCCGATTGATTGATGAATTGTTTTGGAGCATTAAACTGAGCCTTTTTATTTTTGGTAAAAAAGGCAAAGTCGGTAAAGAGTCTTGGTGTTCCGGAATGTTCCTTATGAGGAACTGGCCATTGAAAACTACCTTCATTTTTTAAACGGTAGTGAGAAAGACCTGAAATATCGATAGTAGTTCCTTTGGTTAATAGGCAATATTCATCATACACCTCACTAACATTATTATAATCAAATCCTAAATAGCCCATTTCTTGGGCTACTTTCCAGAGAATTTCTGCATCAGGCAATGCCTCACCTGGAGGATCTATGACTTTTGGGAGATAACTAACCCTACGTTCGGAATTGGTCATGGTTCCTTCTTTCTCTAGCCACCCTGCGGCTGGCAAAAGTAAGTCTGCGTATTCTGTTGTTTCGGATTTATGAGAGATGTCTTGTACAACAACGAACTTGGCCTTTTCCAACGCCTTTTCTACTTTTTTGGAGTTAGGTAAACTCACAATAGGATTGGTGCATATTATCCAAATCGCTTTCATCTCTCCCCTTTCCAGCGCATCAAACATTTCAGTAGCGGTCAATCCAGGTGTGCCACTGATTTCTTTTCCTCCCCAAAATCGTTGTACTTCTTCCCTATGAACTGGGTTTGCTAAATCTCTATGCGCGGCGAGTAAACTAGCCATACCTCCAACTTCGCGTCCACCCATGGCATTGGGTTGTCCTGTTAATGAGAATGGTCCCGAACCCGGTTTTCCAATTTGTCCTGTAAGCAACGAAAGATTCAAAAGCGAAACGTTCTTGTCAACGCCAATAACACTTTGATTGAGGCCCATAGTCCACATACTAATAAACCCTTTTGCATTGGCAATAGTTTTTGCAGCTTCAATAATTTGTTGCACTCGAATTCCGCATTTTTCAGCGGCTTTTTTTAGTGAAAATTTGAAAGCTGCTTGTTTACAAGCTTCAAAGTTGGATGTGTATTTTTTTATGAAAGATGTGTCTGTTTTCTTCTTTTCTATGAGCCATCTAGCCATGGCATTGAATAGAATGACATCTGTTCCCGGAATAATTTGTAGATGCAAATCGGCAAGTTCGCAAGTATCCGTTTTTCTGGGATCAACCACTATGATTTTTACCTTAGGATTCTTTTCTTTATGAGCTTCAATTCTTCGAAATAAAATTGGGTGACACCAAGCAGGATTGGCACCAGCGATTAAAAAACAATCCGCTAGTTCAATATCGGCATAGGCAATCGGTACAGCATCGTTTCCTACTGTTTTTTTATATCCTGCTACCGCAGAACTCATACACAAACGTGAGTTGGTATCTATATTATTGGTTCCGAAAAAACCCTTGGTCAGCTTATTGGCGAGGTAATATTCTTCCGTAAGACACTGTCCTGAGACGTAAAGACCTATACTATTGGGTCCATGTTTGTCAATAATACTTTTAAAAACAGCTGCAGTTCTTTTGATTGCAATGTCCCAGGAGACATGTTGTTTTTTATGTGATCGACTCCATCGCATGGAAGGATATAAAATCCTGTTTGAAGTATCTTGAGCAACATAGTTTAATGTTTTTCCTTTGGTACAAAGCATGCCTTTGTTCACCGGATAATCTTCGGTTCCTTTTACGGCAAGAACCCCTTTTGAGTCTTTAGATACGGTAATTCCACAGCCTACACCACAATAGGAACAAACGGTTTTATGTTGTTCTTTTACTTGCATTTTCTACTCGTAAAAGTAGAGAATTACGTATAAATACGTAGTAGATAATTTGTAAAAGGAATAGGGTAAAATTTAGAATTTGACACTAATTAGAGGAAAAAATAATTATCTGTTAAAAATAAGATTATGCTCCTTTGCTTTCCTTGATAAATCCATTAAGTTTTTCACTTCCATTTTCTTCATTAGGTTGAAACGATGAGTTTCTATAGTACGTCTACTTTTTTGCAATCTTTCTGCAATTTCATGATTGGTAAGTCCTGATAAAATCAAATCTAAAATCTTTAATTCAGTTGGTGTTAATTGAAAGGAGTTTTCACTTTCCTCTTTTTCAGGCTCAGATGGATTGAGTAGTCTATTAACCAAAACTTCAGAAACATCGCTGCCAAAAAACTTTCCTCCTTTGTAAACATTATGAATGGCTTTAACAAAATCGGATTTATCTGTATCCTTCAACAAATACCCGTGGACTCCTGCTTTGATAGACTTTAAAATATATTCCTCAGAGTCATGCATTGAAAGAATAATAGATTTTGTAGTAATGTCTTTTTCTTTTTGAAGTTCAACCAAGGTTTCAATACCCCCAAGCTTAGGCATACGAATGTCAATAATCATAACATCGGGCTTGAGTTCATTAACTGCTTTGATTGCTTCTAATCCATTGGCAGCTTCTCCAATAACCTCTATATCTTGTTCTTCTTCTAAGAGAGATCGAATTCCATTTCTTACCAAGGAATGGTCGTCTACAAGAATGACACTTATTGGGCTGTGAAGTTTTGAAGATTCCATAGCTGCAAATGTAAATTAATTTTGCTTTATTCGGTAATAGAATTGGAAGATTGAATTCTTTTTACTCGAGAAATTGCATAAAAAAAGAGCCATGTTCAAAATTTTCCATGACCCTTTTCATCTAGTTTGTGACATAACTATTTAGTCCTTAAAAATTTAGGCTTGATAATTAACATAGCCCATGCCCAGTTTTGAGTACTGGAAGCTACGTCTTCTGCCACATTTTTAAGTTCGTACATTCCATCTGAAGCGAACAATTGAGAGTATCCAATCTTTAAAGCGAATCCTTTAAATGATTTTGAGTAAACCAGATCAATCTCAGTTCCTAATGAACTCTCTCCGCTCGGTAGATCTTGTTGCCCTGAAAAGTTCAGTACTTTCATCATTAAACTTGATTTCTTTCCTAAGTTAAAGTTTGCACTGGCATGAATGTCCACCAAACCAATGGTGTTGATATGATTTCCTACGTAGAAGTAATCCATGAATCCATTGAACTTGTGGTTGGTTCCGAAAGTAGGCAAAAAAGCTTCTGTTTTATCCGTGGTGCTGGTGTCATCTCCGCTAATGATTTCAAATCCAAGACCTAACTTTACTTTGTCACTTGTTTTGTAGCTTAAATCTAGTCCTAATAAGTAAGCTCCAGAAACATCGTTTGCTCCGTTGAAGAATTCACCAGACTGAATAAATACGTTTGCTGCTACCCCGATTTTTCCCTTTTTATAGTTGATATGGGTTCCTGCAGTAAAGAGACTGTTCACTCCGTCTGCGTTTCCGTTTCCGTCAAAGTTTTGGTGACTATAGTTTACCAATAATAAACTGGTAGAAATATTAGTCCAGGTACGTTTTGCATATCCATATTGCATGGATTTATATTGGAATGGATTTCCTGCTGGATAGGCTGTGCTGACATTTTGAAATCCGAATAAAGGGCCTCCATTTCCGTCAAAATCTTGGTTGAATGCAAAACCTAGATCCAGTACAAAGTTTTCACTTTTGTATTTCAAAATTGCTAAATCATGGTTCCTTCCTTGTTGCGCCCAATCGAGACCTCCAAAGAAACGCTGATCATCGTAAGATAAAATTTGACGTCCTATTTTAGTGGACCATTTCTCTCCCAATTTTAATTCGGCCCAAGCTTCAAAAACTGAAAAGGAATCGTTGTTGTCTACTGGAATAATTTGAGGGTTTTCTCCCCAAACTATTAAGTCTTGTAGGCTTACAAAAAGCTTGTATGTTTCTGTGGCAAAACCTGCGTTCAATCGTATTCTTGTATTGATAGCAAATCCTGGGTCCGCTGCATCGGGAATAAGCGTTTGAAAACCGTTTCTATACTCTGTTCTTGGTCTAAACTGTCCGTCTAATGTTAACTGAGCTTGAGCAAACGAAATGCTCAAAAATGTTGCAATTATAAATAAGTAATTTTTTTTCATTGTTATTAATTTAAATGTTGTGTTAGTGTTCTAAGAAATCAATCAAATGCTTTCTATAGGTGTAATAATCATCATGATTCAAGATGGCTTTTCGAGTTCTTGGACGCTCAAAGTCAACAGATAGAACATCTCCTATTTTAGCTCTCGGTCCACTTGTCATCATTACAACTCGATCTGCTAAGAAGATAGCTTCATCAACGTCATGTGTAATCATAACTGCGGTAATCTTCTCTTTGTTCCAAATCTCAATTAAAATATCTTGAAGTTCTCCGCGCGTAAGGGAATCTAGCATTCCAAAAGGTTCATCAAGAAGCAATACTTTTGGTTTGATCGCAAATGCTCTTGCGATTCCAACACGTTGTTGCATTCCTTGCGATAATTCGCTGGCCTTTTTATGAAAGGATCCGTCAAGACCAACTTTGTCTAAATAATACATGGCAATTTCCTTGCGTTGTTTTTTTGTGGCATGAGGAAATACACGTTTTACACCTAACATTACATTCTGCAATGCTGTAAGCCATGGCATTAAACTTGGAGCTTGGAAAATGACTCCTCTATCTGGTCCGGGTCCTTTGATTGGATTCCCTAAAATGGAGATATTTCCTCCAGTAATTTCATTCAATCCAGCAATCATAGAAAGCATGGTTGTTTTTCCACAACCTGAGTGACCAATAATGGTGACAAATTCTTTTTTCTTGACTTGAAGGTTAAGATTTTCCAAGACCACATAGTCTCCTTTGGGTGTTGGATATACCTTTCTTAGTGCTTTTAAATCGAGCATCACTTCATTTTCTGTAATGATTGATGCGGTACTCATTTCTGTATGTTCTGTTACTTCTGTTTTCATCCAATTTCTGTTTTATGCACTGATTTTTTTAGGAGTCAAATCAGGTAGTTCATATACTTTTTTGGAGGAATTTTTACGCGCCTCACCAATTCCCATGAGGTAATCGATAATAGCGTTCCGAGTCTTCTTGAATTCTACATTGTCGTTCAGTTCGGTCTTGTCTCTAGGACGATCGATGTTGATTTTGAACTCAGGCCCTAATGTTGCATTGGGTCCTGGTCTTAATGGAATGATACGGTCGGCCATATAAATTCCTTCATCTACATCATTGGTTATTAACAAGGCGGTTCTTTTGTCTTTTCCCCAAATGTTTAAGATTTGATCTTGAAGATTTCCTCGAGTCAAAGCATCCAAAGCACTTAAGGGTTCATCCATAAGAATCATGTCTGGTTTCATTGCCAACGCTCTGGCTACGGCAACTCGTTGTCTCATTCCTCCTGATAGTTCTTTAGGTAATTTATTGGCTGCAGGAGTTAGACTTACCATTTCTATATAGTGAGCAGCTTTTCGTTTCCAGACAGACTTTTCTCTTTTTGGAAAAGCTTCTTTCACTGCCATCCGTACATTTTGTTCAACGGTTAACCATGGTAACAAAGAGTAGTTTTGAAAAATCACCCCTCGTTCGTGGCTTGTACCTTTTACAGGCTCTCCTTTGAACAGGATCTCTCCTTCACTAGGTTCCAATAGTCCATTTATAAGATTGATCAATGTCGTCTTTCCGCTTCCAGTAAAACCTACAATTGCTACGAATTCTCCTTCTTCTATGGATAGATTAATGTCTGACAAGACGTGTGTTATGTTGTCTCCAGTTCCATAGCTTTTGCTTACGTTTTTTAATTCTAAATATGCCATTTTATAAAAGTTTAAAATGTTATTTATATCGCATCAGTTTTTTCAAATGAAACAGAGTTTTGTATGTATAACATCAATCTGTCTAGTAAGAAACCTATAATTCCAATGGCAAGCATAGCAACGATAATTTTAGCATTTGAGTCGTTTGCTCCATTTTGAAACTCTTCCCAAACGAACAATCCAAGACCAGGACTTTGTGCTAAAAGCTCAATGGCAATTAATACCATCCATCCTACGGATAGTGTAATTTTCAATCCTGTAAAGATTAAGGGTAGTGATGATGGTAAAACCACTTTGAAAATCTTTTGGGAGGTTCCCAATTTTAACACTTTGGCTACGTTGATGTAATCTTTGTCAACAGAAGATACTCCCATTGCTGTATTAACCAATGTAGCCCACATAGAACATAGACCTACACTGATGAATGAAATGGTGAAAGAACTGTCTTCACTAGATCCTATCAACACAGTTTTTACAATCATAAAAACAAGTAGGTACCAAACTACAGGTGATACAGGTTTAAACAATTGAATGAACCAGTTAAAAGCACTTTTTAAAGTAGGACTCAATCCTATGAATATTCCTAAAGGAACAGCAATTAAAAAGGCCAATATAAAACCTGCAAATACTGTTTTTAAGCTTCTAAATATTTGATCTACGAAAGAAGGTCTTCCTGTATAAACTATGGGCTCAAGTCCTTTCGCTTCTCTGGATTCATTGAGACTCGCTGTCTTCTCTTTAAAAGCTAGTTTGTCTGCTCCTATCGCTTTATGATCCGCAAGTAAGGAGTTAAATGAGGCCCATACTTGAGAAGGAGAAGGCAAGGTATTGGGCTGGCAACTAATATCACCCGAAGCGATACATGCTTTCATTTGACCTGCGGCTGCTTGACCTTGATTTTCCAGTGCCTTTTCAATCTTGTACTCAGCTTCAATCTTGTAAAGTGTCTTGGCTCCTAAGTGCCATAATGCAATAAACAATACAATTGAAACTAAGGGAACTGCTAGCTTTTTCAAACTTGAAAGTATTCCTTTCGGAGTAATTTTAACTTTCAGGTTGACTTTTGTTTGCATGAATGAAAACAACCTTTTCCAAGATAAGTTTTCAGTCTTTGGGAGTGATAAAATTTGCTTCATGCCCTTTCGATTTTTATAATTCTACTTTTCTTTATTTCCTATTTTGAAACTATTGATGTATCCAATAGGATCTTTAGCATCGTAGGTAGTTCCATCGATAAAATCAGAGGTAGCTGGTTTGTAACCATCTGTATCTGGAATGTCACTTGCCGGGATATGTCCTTCTTTCACCAACAATTCAGCAGCCTTTTTCCAAATGTCTGGACGATAGATGTCTTTAATGGTTTCGCTATACCATTCAGCTGGTTTTGAGGTTGGGATTTGCCCCCATCTTCTCATTTGAGTTAAGAACCAAATTCCATCTGAATAGAAAGGATAGGTTGCGTTGTATTTGTAGAATACATTAAAGTCTGGCATGCTTCTTTTGTCTCCTTTTTCGAACTCAAATGTTCCTGTCATGGAGTTTGCGAGTACTACTTCATCCGCTCCTACGTATTGAGGTTTTGATAATATTTTTACTGCTTCCGCTCTGTTTCCTGGTTGATCTAACCATTTACCAGCTCTAATCAATGCTTTGGTTACGGCAATTGCAGTATTTGGATTTTCATCGATGAACTTTTTTGTCATTACAAAAACTTTCTCAGGATTGTTCTTCCAGATATCATAATTCGTAGTTACTGGCACACCAATCCCTTTAAAAACAGCTTGTTGATTCCAAGGTTCACCAACACAGTATCCATAGATGGTTCCAGCTTCAAGCGTTGTTGGCATTTGCGGTGGAGGAGTTACAGATAATAGAACTTCTGCATCAATCTGTCCTTGTACATTTTCTGCTGTGTACATTCCAGGGTGAATTCCGGCAGCGGCAAGCCAATATCTGATCTCGTAGTTGTGAGTTGATACTGGAAATACCATTCCCATTTTAAATGCCTTTCCACTGTTTTTATACGATTGGATTACAGGCTTTAAGGCATCTGCTTTGATTGGGTGAATAGGTTTTCCAGAACCGTCTTTTGGAACGTTGGGTTTCATTTTGGACCAAACGTCATTAGATACGGTAATTCCATTTCCATTCAGATCCATTGAAAAGGGAGTCACTAACTCGGCCTGTCTTCCAAATCCAGCTCCTGCTGCAATAGGCTGACCCGTCAACATGTGTGAGCCGTCTAATTGACCGTCGATTACACGATCCAAAACGTTTTTCCAGTTTGATTGTGCTTCTACAGAAACAAACAAACCTTCATCTTCAAAGAATCCTTTTTCCTTGGCAATCGCTAATGGTGCCATGTCCGTCAGTTTGATAAATCCAAAAGTTAATTGAGGTTTTTCTATCTCTAATGTTTGTGTTGTAGATCTAGTCTTCTCATCTTTTGTTGTCTTCGTCTTTTCTCCGCAAGAGAAACAAATCGCTAGTATGAATAGAGCGATAATGTTTTTAGTAATTGTCTTCATAAGAATAGTTTTTTATGAGTGTATGATTAAAATACGTAGGCAAACTTAAGAAATAAAATACGTATATATACGTAATATTGAATTTTTACTACGTAATAAAGTAATTTTTTGGGCTCTAGTAAATTTTAAAAGCGAAAAATGAGAATTGTAAAATTTGGAGGGGTGATAATTGTGAAATTGGTATTTTAATCGGCTTGATTTTTTTCAAAGATTCTTTTAATAAGAGGTTGTTTTATGGTAGATACGTATTTTTGAGAGGATAATTCTTAAATTAAGTAGTGTTCCTCCTTGCTTATTTTCAAAAAAGCGTGAATGCATTTAAGAAAAGCTTTTATATATAAGAGTAAAGCACTCTTTGGATTTCTTCTTCATAAAAAGCATCATGATCCGCAACAACGTCTCCAATAATGATAATACCTGGTTCATTCGGATTGAGATCGCTCAAGGTATGTGGACTATTATATAGATCGGTGATTATGCATTTTTCATCGGGTAAAGTTCCGTTTTGTATGATTGCCATTGGTGTAAGGCTCGGTCTATGTTGTGAAACAAACTCTGTAATTTGGTGGATTTTCCGAATTCCCATGAGAATAATTAAGGTGGCAGATGATTGTGAAGCATGCTGCAGGTCTTTAGGAAAGGATCCTTCTTTTGTTGTAGCGGTAACTACCCAGAAGCTTTGACTAATTCCCCTTTTTGTTAACGGGATTCCTTGGCAACTCGGAACTGATAAAGCACTTGAAATACCGGGAATTAGCTCTACGTGAATTCCATGAGATTCTAAATATTCAATTTCTTCAGAAGCTCTTCCAAAAACAAAAGGATCTCCTCCTTTCAATCGAATAACTCGATGATTTATTTTTGCTTTTTCTACCAATAGCTGATTGATTTCATCTTGTTTTAAACTGTGCTGACCACTACGTTTTCCTACGTATATGAGTTCTGCGTTGGATTGATTTTCCTTTAGAAGGTTTCTGTTAACTAATGCATCGTATAGAATGACATCAGCAGATTGAATAGCCTTAAATCCTGCAACAGTAATGAGGTCTTGCCTACCAGGGCCTGCTCCAACTAAGATAACTTTACGAGTGGTTTTTTCTTGGTGCAACATAAGATTTACGGTGTTTAATTACGTAATTTAAGACAATAATACGTAATTATTTGAATAAAATTGCTAAAAATTAAGTATAAATACGTAATATTGTTATCCAAATAGAGAAAAAATGAAAACAGTATTGGTTATTGGAAATGGAATGGTGGGATACAAATTCTGTGAAAAGTTTGTTGAGGAGACTCCCAAAGGAGCATTTAAGATAATTGTTTTTGGAGAAGAAAAACGTCCCGCTTATGACAGAGTTCATTTAAGTCATTTTTTTGATAATAAAGATGCAAAGTCTTTGGAGTTGGCACCGGTGTCATGGTATGAAGAACAGGGTATAGAATTACATACTAGTCATTATGTTAAGTCAATTGACAAAGAATTTAAAACTATTTATACGGCATCGGGAGACAGATTCTCATATGATTATTTAGTGTTGGCAACGGGCTCAGTACCTTTTGTTCCTCCTATTAAAGGAGTAGAACAAGAGGGAGTTTTTGTCTATAGAAGCATAGAGGATTTGGAAGGAATGATGGCCTACGCTGAGAAAATTATTTCCAAGAAAGGTTCTGGAAAAGCAGCGATTTTAGGTGGAGGATTATTAGGTTTGGAAGCCGGAAAGGCTGTGTTGGATATGGGATTAGAGCCTCATGTAGTTGAGTTTGCTCCAAAGTTAATGCCTCGTCAATTAGATGCTAGAAGTAGTAAAGTACTACAATTAAAATTGGAATCACTTGGAATCCATATTCATTTAAATAAGGCAACACAACAATTTGCATTACATGAAGATGAGATTCGAATGGATTTTAGTGAGGACGATTTTCTAGATGTAGATATGATCATCATTTCAGCAGGGATCAGACCAAGAGATGAACTTGGAAAAAGTACTTTTCTTGAAACTGGAACCCGTGGAGGAGTTGTGGTAAACAATAAAATGCAAACTTCAAATAATTCTATTTATGCTATTGGAGAAGTTGCTCTCTACAATCAAATGATTTATGGTCTAGTAGCGCCAGGATATGATATGGCAAATGTAGCCGTTCAACAGATTTTGGGAAATGAGGATGTTACCATGCCAGAAGAAATAGATATGTCTACAAAATTGAAACTGATTGGAGTGGATGTTGCCAGTTTTGGAGTTCCCTATATGCCACCGGAAAAAGGATTGTCTATTATTTTGGAGAATAGGACCAAGTATTTATATAAACGTATCAACGTGAGTAAAGATGGAAAGAAATTGCTTGGTGGAATTTTAGTTGGAGATGCAGATGATTACAATCTCTTACATCAAATGTATTTGAATGAGATGAAGCTTCCCGAAAATCCAGAAGAGCTAATTGTTGGGGCTAGAGGCGAATCAGGATCTTCGTTTGGAAGTGCTATGGATTTACCTGATACAGCTCAGATTTGTTCTTGTGAAAGTGTAAGTAAAGGTCAAATTTGTAGTTCTATTCAAGAGGGAATCTGTTCCTCTTACAAAGAGATCGTTTCTCATACCAAAGCTGCCACAGGATGTGGTGGATGTAAACCTATGGTAACTGATTTGGTGACCGAAACCTTAAAATCAATGGGGAAAGAAGTGAAGGATGTTATTTGTGAGCATTTCGGATATACTAGACAAGAATTATACGGTATTACTCGTGTAAAAGGAATCACCAGTTACGATGAAGCTCTGGATAAACTTGGGCATGGTGATGGTTGTGAAGTATGCAAACCTGCGTTGGCTTCAATCTTTGCAACGATTTACAATGATACTGCCAATAAGGAAGAAGTGATACAAGATTCTAACGATCGATTTTTGGCAAACATTCAAAGGAATGGAACCTATTCGGTTGTGCCTAGAATTCCAGGAGGAGAAATCACTCCAGATAAATTGATTGTTATAGGTCAAGTTGCTCAGAGATATGATTTGTACACTAAAATCACAGGCGGACAGCGAATTGATTTGTTCGGAGCCGAATTAAATGATCTTCCCGCAATTTGGGAAGAATTAATCGCTGCTGGATTTGAAAGTGGTCATGCCTATGGAAAATCTTTAAGAACTGTAAAAAGTTGTGTGGGGTCAACATGGTGTCGATATGGAATGGATGAAAGTGTAAGCTTTGCAATTGAGCTTGAAAATCGATACAAAGGATTACGTGCACCGCACAAATTAAAAGGAGGGGTTTCTGGTTGTATTCGGGAATGTGCGGAAGCAAGAGGAAAGGACTTCGGTGTGATTGCTGTTGAAGGAGGATGGAACTTGTATGTCTGCGGAAATGGTGGGGCCAAACCAAAGCATGCGCCCTTGTTAGTAGAAAAAATAGACAACGAAACCGTGGTCAAATATCTAGATCGCTTTTTGATGTACTATATCCGAACAGCGGCACCCTTAATGAGAACTGCTGCTTGGTTAGAAAAATTGGAAGGAGGAATTGAGCAATTAAAGAAGATTGTTATTGAGGATAGCTTGTCAATTGCAGATGAATTAGAAGTGCAAATGCTGGGGTTAGTGAATATCTACAAGTGTGAGTGGAAACAAGCGGTGGAAGATGATCAAATAAGAAAAAGATTTCAGCACTTCGTAAATTCCGATGATCGAGACGATCAACTTGTTTTTGTTCCGATGCGAGAACAAAAAATGCCAGAACCTTGGAACAACTAAAAGAGAAAGTCATGTTAGCAGAAACAAATGGTCAATTAATAGAGAAAGAAGTGTCTACTTGGTTTAAAGCCTGCAAGGTTGAAGATATACCGGAAAATGGAGGTGCTTGTGTAAAGTGTCAAGAAAAACAAATTGCGGTATTCTATTTTAAACGAAAGGAAAGTTGGTATGCGTGTCAAAATTTATGTCCTCATAAGATGGAAATGGTTCTTTCTAGAGGAATGATAGGAGATTTCAACGGTATTGCCAAAGTGGCTTGTCCTATGCATAAGAAGACTTTTTCTCTAACTACGGGTGAAAATTTGAATGGCGATTTGCCTGCAATAATGACGTATCCTGTAAAGATTGAAGATGGTTTTGTGTATATTGGCTTTTCCGATTTGTAGGAGAAGTAAATACAATGAAATAATGCAGAAATTACAAGAAGCTTACCAAAGGTTTGATGAGGCAAATGCAAAAGATCCAAATACCGAAGAATATAATGGGAAACTCTTTCCGAAAGAATTGTTATATGCTCAACGAATGACAGAGATTCTTTCAGAATTCTTACCTGATGCTTCAGAAGTATTATTGCTTACGACTAGATGCCAACATATTTGTCGATGGGAAATTCCACGATCGGAATACCCGATGAATAGAGTGGGTTATTTGCAGTGGAGAACAGCGCTTAAAAAGTTTCATGTCTCAAAAGCATCGGAGATTCTTAAGGAAGTTGGGTATGAAACAGGTATTATTGATAGAGTATCGTTCTTATTGCAAAAGAAGCAGTTAAAACGAGATGCTGAGACTCAGGCGATAGAAGATGTTATTTGCTTAGTATTTCTAAAGTATTATTATGAAGATTTTATTGAGAAGCATGATGAAACAAAACTAATTTCTATTATTCAAAAAACATGGATAAAGATGTCTAGAAAAGGGCAAGAAAGAGCCTTAAAACTTCGGTTTTCTGAAAAAGGAATCAAATTAATTAATACTGCTTTAGAACAGCTGGATTTATAATGAACTCTGAAAAGAACATATCTTCTAAAGATCATAAAGGACTTGATAAAGAGACCTTTCTAAAGGTTCGTAAATGGTACCTCTTAGCCTTTGCAGCAATTGCTATAACGGTTATTATTGCGCAAGTATTAATACAGAATCATTTGGATGAACAGTTAGACGATTCTAGGGTAATTAATGTTGCGGGAAGACAGCGGGCTTACAGTCAGAAACTAGTAAAGGAAGTAATGTTGCTCAATTCCAAAACTCAACAAACAGAACGATCGAAAGTTTTACGAGATTTAAAAAAGACCTTATACATTTGGAAGACATCTCATCATGGGCTTCAAAAAGGAAATGATAGTATTGGATTACCTCCAGAAAAAAATCAAGTGATTCTATCTCACTTCAAAGAAATTAAGCCTTATTATGAATCAATGATTGCATCGGTAGAATCGATTTTGTCTCAAGAACAAATGAGTTCTGAAGAGTCCAAATTATATAGTACAGAATTGGCAGTACTTCTAGAGAATGAAGGTTTTTTCTTAAGTAAGATGGACGCAATTGTAAATCAATATGATTTGATTAGTAAGGAGCAGTTGAAGCAATTAAAATTTAAAGAATATGTCCTTCTCATTATTTCTTTACTAATTTTACTTCTAGAGATTCTTTACATATTCAGACCTTTATCTATCCAAATTAGAGAAACCATTGCTCGCTTATTAAAAAGTACACTTCGCTCAGAAGAAGACCGTAAAAGAATTGAAGAAATCGTGCAAGAGAAAGAAGCTTCTTTGGAACAATTGAAAGAACTCAACTTCGCCATTGATAATGCAGCTCTCTTTGCCAGCACCAAGTTAGATGGAACGGTAGATTTTGTAAGCAAAAAATTCATTACCCTACTTGGTGGCCCAAAAGTAAGTTCAAATACATTGCTGTCAGATATCCTTACTCAGGAAGTAGGACAACAACAATATTTGAGAAAAATTCTCACGACTAGAAATAAGTACATCCGAACAGAGGAAATAGAGATCATTAACCAATCGGGAGAACGAATTTGGTTAGATATGTCTATCATCCCGATTTATCATTCGCGTTCCAAGCAAAGTATTTTGATCTTATGTTCTGATATTTCTGGAAGAAAAGAAACCGAGCAGAAAATGGTACAAATTACAGAGCGCAATTATGAGAATATGATGCTTCAAAAACAACTGCAGGCAAGTCAGGTAGTTGCTGGGCAAGAAGAAGAACGAAAGCGAATAGCGAAAGATATTCACGACGAGATTGGTCAGATGCTCACAGCGTTTAAATTCAATATCGAATCGATTAATCTAGAGCAAAAGCAGAAAGCATTAGAAAAGATAAAATATCTGAAAGATCTCGCTGCTGATCTTATTAAGGGAGTGAGAACTGCCACTTTTAATTTGACCCCTCCAGAATTGGGAGATTACGGATTGTATTCGGCATTGCAAAAAATGACTAAAGAACTCGGTCGACTCACAGGAAAGAAAATTTTATTCGAGAGTAAGGTAGATGAGATTCCTAGGTTAGATTCTATGGCAGAGATTAATATGTATCGTGTAACCCAAGAAGCGGTGAACAATGCCATCAAGTATGCAGATTCAAAATACATCTTGGTAAGTGCAAACCTTTCAGAAGATTTACTAAGCATTTCTATTACAGACGATGGAAAAGGATTTGACATGAATCAATTAGATGAAATGACTGAAAATAAAAGTGATGGAGGTATGGGGATCTTCTTTATGAAGGAGCGAATTGGTTACATCAACGGAAGAATCTTTATCCATTCAAAAGAAAATGAAGGAACGAGGATCACACTCAACTATAGATTGAAACAAGAAAAAAAGGAGTTGCATGGAGAGAAATGAGTTGTATCCTATATTTCTTAAAGTACATACACTTAAAGCATTGATTGTAGGAGCTGGGAATGTTGGATTGGAAAAAATTAAGTTTTTATTGAAGTCGAGCCCAAATGCTAGAATTGAAATGGTGGCTCCAGCGTGTTTGGATGAAATTACCCAATTATCTAAAATACATCGAATTAAGATAACAAAAGACGTATATCATGCAGATTATCTTAACGGAAAGGACATTGTGATTGCTTGTACCGATCAACCAGAGGTAAATGAGCAGGTATATCATGACTGTCGAGCACAAAACAAATTGGTTAATGTAGCTGACAATCCTCCTTTTTGTGATTTCTATATGGGTGGAATTGTAACGAAGGGGAATGTTAAAGTTGCAATTTCTACCAACGGGAAGTCACCCACAATGGCAAAAAGATTACGTCAATTCTTTGAAGAAGTTCTACCAGAAGATATTGACGAACTGGTAAAGAATTTAAACGAATATCAAAAAACCATCAAGGGAGACTTTGAAACCAAAGTTGAGGAGATGAATCAAGTGACTAAAGATCTAATAGAACAGAAAATTAAAACGAAAGAGTGATTTTAGATTTCGTATATAAAAAAGAGCTCAACTTTTGTTGAGCTCTTTGTTGTTTTGCTCCCCTCTCTTGGGTTTACCTCGACTACACTCTTTATAAAGGATCAAGACTAATTGTTGTGTGTGAATTAAAATAAGTTTCTGATTTTTGTAAAAAAACAGAGATTGTATAGTTATATAGATTTACTAAAATTGATATTACCAGAAATGTTAGTTGAACATTT
>Ga0206127_1000234_pt1 | contig 72263 bp, 72 predicted proteins | sample Helgoland_Spring_6_FD_148646 | JGI IMG/M metagenome (GOLD analysis project Ga0206127, IMG submission 148646) | Pelagic subsurface seawater microbial communities from Kabeltonne, Helgoland, North Sea - Helgoland_Spring_Bloom_20160419_1 | ecosystem: Environmental > Aquatic > Marine > Epipelagic ...
CCGAGCATCGTCAAAATCAACAAAATGAGGATTATCATCACGCCAGAGAATATTTCCTGAATGGCAGTCGCCATGCACTCTAATCCAATTAGGTTCGCCAAAATCATCAAAAATGGCCTGGCATCGGTTTAACACATCGGGTACTAGGGAGTCGTAAGCAGCGCGCAACTCTGAGGGGATAAATTGTTCGCTAATGATATTAAATGACTTCCATCCAAATGTTTGAATATCTAATTTGGGACGAGAATCAAAAGGCTGGGTAGCGCCTATGGCATGAAAGCGGCCTAAAAGACGACCCAAAATTAATAGATTATCCAGATTATCCAACTCTGGAGCATAACCCCCTCGGCGAGGGAACAGGGAGAACCTGAAGCCCTGATGCGTAAATAATGAAGAATCTTGATCATTTACTACTGGGCAAACCACCGGTAATTCTTGGCCCTGCAATTGAAAACAAAACTGATGCTCCTCTAAAATTTGCGCATCAGTCCAGCGATTAGGCCTATAAAATTTTGCAATTAGGGGCACAGATTCATCAATACCCACCTGATAAACCCTGTTCTCATAACTATTTAGCGCCAACAACCTGCCGTCAGTGATAAAACCGCAGCTTTCAACGGCGTCCATTATTGAATCGGGAGTTAGCGACTCAAAGGCATGGGGCTTTGGGTTTTCCATGGAGTTTTCCTCAACCATTAGTGATCAATGCGCTTCGAGCGCATCGCTTTCTTTTGTCCATGTTGCGATTTTTTGTCCAGCCGCTTTCTTTGAGAACTAAAAGTAGGCCTTGTTGCCTTGCGCGCTTTGGGTAATGCGGCCACAGATTGGGCCAATCTTTTAAGTCGTTCAAGGGCAGCCGATCGGTTCTTTTCCCAGCGTCGAAACTGCTGTGCCTTAATAATTATAACGCCATCTTTGGTAATACGCTGATCCTTCAGAGCCAGCAATCTCTGCTTAAAGGCATCCGGCAGCGAAGAATTGTTAATATCAAACCTCAGATGAACCGCGGACGATACCTTATTCACATTTTGACCACCAGGGCCACTTGCACGAATAGCCGTTAATTCAATTTCCTCAAGGGGAATTGAAATAGATCGGGTAATAAATATCACTGCTCAACCTGCTCCAAGAACTCAAACCTTGGCACCTGCTGACCATTCAACTCAACTGCCTCAAGAAACATCTCAACTGGACGCACCCATAGGTCTCCAGCGCCATACATCGGGCGATAGACTACCAGAGTAGACCCATCTTCACTGTGCTGAGCGACACCTAGGATATGGTATTTATTACCCTTAAAATGTCTGTATATTCCCTGCTTAATATTCAAAAGTTTTTCTCCTGTTGCCACGAATTACGCATCCAGCACTTTGTCAGGATTCATAATGCCACTTGCATCAAATATTTGTTTTCTTTTTTACTGTCTCAATTACATTTTGCAAAAAAACCATAATGCAGCATTTAAAGGCTAAAACACCCCTAAAAACACCTTTTAATGAACAAAATAGCCCCAAATTAGCAAAAATCAGTAAAAAGCAATAAACTGATTGTTAATGAAATGTGGAATTTTCCTAAATTTTACTCTCTTCGGAGATCTTTGGGTTTAATAATAAAAACATGAGTTCAAAGTGTTTATTCAGTCTGTAAGGACTGTTGTTTAAAGCATCATATTTTGATGCTGTGGTATTTTAAGAGAGGTTGTTATGTCAGGTGAAAGAGTTGCTGGCACTATAAAGTGGTTTAATGATAGTAAAGGTTTTGGTTTTATTGAGCAGGAAGGCGGAAGTGACGTATTTGTTCACCACAGTGCCATCCAAGCTGAAGGCTTCAAATCTTTGAAAGAGGGACAAGCCGTTACTATGGAAGTTGTCGATGGCCAAAAAGGACTTCAAGCAGAGAATGTACTAGCTGACTAAGACACCATATAAAAATGGTGATGAATTTAGTTAAAAAGCCCTGACAATGTCAGAGCTTTTCTATTCTTTCAGCCAAGAACTTTAAAGTAAGGCAGAAAGCCAAACATAAACTACTTAATTTTAGCTTCTTTATAGATAACGTGCTTACGGATGGTTGGATCGTATTTTTTGATCTCCATCTTGTCAGGCGTGTTACGCTTGTTTTTGTCCGTAGTATAAAAGTGTCCTGTACCAGCGCTAGACACTAAGCGGATTTTTTCTCGAGATGATTTAGCCATTTCTGGATCCTCTAGATTTTCTCGCCGTTAGCACGAAGGCTGGCAAGAACGTTTTCGATACCATTTTTATCAATAATGCGCATGCCTTTTGTTGATACGCGCAATTTAACGAATCTTTTTTCAGACTCAATCCAAAAACGATGTGTGTGCAAGTTTGGCTCAAAGCGACGACGTGTTCTGTTCTTCGCGTGAGATACGTTATTTCCAGCCATTGGGCGCTTACCCGTGACCTGACATACTTTAGACATTGTTGCTGCCTCTTGTTTGCTGTTTGTGCTTTGAGCAATACTCAAAAGCTACTTGAATTTAATTCCCAACAACCTTAATTACAGGCCGACTTTTAAGGAGGCGCGTTTTATACCAGAAAGGCTATCTTGAAGCAAACAAAAAGCGATAATTAACCCATAAATGGGCTGTTTTTTGCCAACAGCTGTTTTTTTCAAATACTTAAGACAATAAGTGTCTAGGGCTCGTCCTTCGACAACAAGCAATCTAAAGCTTACCTAGCTGGCCTAATGAAACGATTTCTCCCTTGCCAATCACAAAATGATCTAGCAGCTTAATATCTAAAATACCTAGAGCGGCCTTTAACTTTTTGGTAATAGAAATATCTGCCTTGCTTGGCTCAGCATTTCCACTGGGATGATTGTGCGCCACAATAACGGCCGCAGCATTTTTTTGCAGCGCCACTTTACATACTTCTCTAGGATAAACGCTGGCCGAATTAATAGTCCCCTGAAATAGCTCAGAAAAGTCGATCAATCTATGTTTAGTATCTAGACTCAGCATCACAAAAACCTCACGATGATAATCGCGCATCTGTACCGACAAGTAATCCATGACCTCATCTGGACTGCTAAAAACATCATTAATCGTAAGCCGTTCACTTAAATATCGCTTGGTGAGCTCTAAGCTAGCCTGTAGCTGACAATATTTTGCCTCCCCAAGCCCCTTACTTTTGCAAAACTCTGCTTTGTCTGCGGCTAGCAATGGCGCCAGCCCACCGAACTCATCAAGTAGTGACTGTGCCATAGATTTTGCATCCACACCCCGATAACCCACCCTTAAAAAAATTGCCAATAACTCAGAATTGGTAAGCGCATCCGGCCCTTTTTTTAGCAATTTCTCTCTTGGCCTATCATCCAGCGGCCATTGCCTTATAGACACAGCAAGTCCTTTTCTACTATAGAATTTTGTCTCGAAATGTTATCTTAGCCTCAAATTGAAGCTCTGTTTGGAGTATTAATGAGTAGTCTGTCACAAAAACGCATTATTTTAGGCATCACTGGCGGCATTGCAGCCTATAAGAGCGCTGAAATTACGCGTCGTCTTCAAGATGAGGGTGCCGAAGTTCGTGTTGTAATGAGCGAATCGGCTCAGGAGTTTATTCGCCCCCTGACACTTCAGGCTCTAAGTGGTAACCCAGTGCATACGGATTTACTGGATCCCGAGGCCGAAGCTGCTATGGGCCATATTGAGCTAGCACGCTGGGCTGATCTTGTTCTGATTGCACCTGCAACGGCGAATTTTGTGGCCACATTAAACCAAGGAAGTGCCAATGACCTAATGAGCTCAATCTGCTTGGCAACTACAGCACCCGTAATGATAGCCCCCGCCATGAATCAGGCTATGTGGTCAAACAGCGCCTCTCAACAAAATATTGAAAGCCTCAAACAGCGTGAAGTGATCATTCTAGAGCCTGACAACGGCATTCAAGCCTGTGGTGATGTTGGCCCCGGAAGGCTTCCGCAACCTGAGACGATCGTAAGACAAGTTGGCTCAGTGTTTAAAACCGGTGAAATGACGGGTAAAAAAGTCGTGATTACCGCTGGTCCCACCCGCGAGGCTATAGATCCTGTGAGATATATTAGCAATCATAGCTCAGGAAAAATGGGCTATGCCATTGCTGACGCAATGATTGACGCCGGGGCTGAAGTCATACTTATTTCAGGGCCAGTGTCTCTTAAACAGCCAGACAGATGCACGCTGATTAGCGTTACCTCTGCCAATGAAATGCTTGAAGCAGCCACAGAAGCAGCTAAGGGAACCGATATATTTATTTCTGCAGCCGCAGTAGCAGACTACTATATAACTGAAACCTCTGATCAAAAAATTAAGAAAAAATCCGATAAAATGACGCTAAATTTAGCGAAAACACCGGATATTGTGAGCATTGTTAAGGAAAATAACCCTAAGTTGTTTGTTTTAGGGTTCGCCGCAGAAACTCAGAAAGTTGAGCAATATGCCCGTGAAAAGTTAGCCAGCAAAAAATTAGATGCCATTATTGCCAACGATGTTTCGCGGGAGGACATTGGTTTCAATTCGGATGATAACGAGGCCCTGTGGGTGGAGCAAGAATCAACCCATCACTTTAGTAAATGCAACAAAGCCCAATTAGCCAGAGACTTAGTAGCGTTACTGGCAACTAAGATAGAATCATAGATTCTAGGTAACTGAGAAAATTTTATTGTGAGCCAAGCGCCAACACTTGAACAGCTGCCCGATGAAGTATTTCGCGATTACGACATTCGCGGGCTTGCCTATACACAAATAACAGCCGAATTTGCCGCTCGTCTTGGCGCGGCGCTTGCGATAATGTTCAAAGGCAGGAACCATAAAGCCATCTATGTCGGCAGAGATTGCCGCCTGAATTCAGAAGATCTCTCTATTGCCCTTTGCCAAGGCCTGCTCAATCAAGGCATGGATGTTATTGACCTCGGGGCTGTTAGCACACCGGTTGTAAACTATTCTATTCATTGCGGCGATCAAGCAGATCTGGGCATTATGATTACCGCCAGCCACAACCCGAAACAATACAATGGCTTTAAAGTTGTTGTTCGCGATGAGGTTATTGATGGCGATACTCTGCAAAAACTAAAGCAGCTCATGCATTTATCAAGCCCAAAACCAGCTCAAATGGGCCAGTTAAAGACTGTGGATATGTCCAAATCATATCTTGACGCAATTACCCAAAATTGTAACGCAAAGAATCACTTCAAAATCGTTGTCGATGCCGGCAATGCAGTTGCAGGGCCACTGGCTGAGCAGCTTTTCACTCAGCTAGGCTACGATTTTACACCCATTTTTTGCACGCCTGATGGCGAATTTCCCAACCATGACCCTAATCCCTCGGACGAGAAAAACCTATTACCGCTTATAGAAACCGTGGCCGCTAATAAAGCGGACCTAGGCTTTGCTCTCGATGGCGATGGCGATCGACTGGTGGTTATCACAGGCAGTGGAGCCATTGTCTGGCCAGATCAGCTAATGATGATTTTTGCTGAGGATATTTTACGCCAGCATCCAAAAACCAAGGTGGTTTTTGATGTTAAAAGCAGCAATCGACTCAGCCAACTGATTACTGACAATGGCGGTGTGCCGGTGATGTGTAAAACCGGTCACTCGCACGTCAGACGAGCCGTCAACCAGACAGATGCGCTTATTGGCGGTGAATTTAGCGGGCATATTTTCTTTAATGATCGCTGGCATGGATTTGATGATGGAATCTATGCCGCCATACGCCTGCTAGAAATATTAAGTGACTCTGATAAAGATTTAGACGAGATTCTCAAGGAATTCACCCCTTGCACTGATACACCAGAAATACTAATTCCCGTTTCAGAGACTGAAAAATTCAAGCTGATTGACAACATCACTAGCCAATGTCATTTTTTAGGCGCTAAAGTTAACACTATTGATGGACTAAGGGTAGAATACGCACAAGGCTGGGGTTTAATTAGAGCATCCAACACCTCAGCCTATCTTACTATGCGCTTTGAAGCTGAAAACCGAGAAGAATTAGCGCGTATTAAGAAGCTGTTTGCTACTGAACTCACACCCTTTATAAACAATGTGGAAGACTATTTATAGCCATGTCATTAAATCGAGAACAAGCTGAAACTACCGCCAAGGTAATATCCAGAGCCTTACCCTATATTCAGCGTTTTGCTGGAAAAACCGTGGTTATCAAATATGGCGGCAATGCCATGGTCGATGATCGCCTTAAGCAAAGCTTTGCTCGCGATATTGTTTTAATGAAGGCGGTCGGCATCAATCCCGTTGTGGTTCATGGTGGCGGGCCGCAAATTGGTGAAATGCTTAAGCGTCTTTCAATTGAATCTAAATTCGTCAATGGCATGCGTGTCACTGACAGCAAAACCATGGATGCCGTTGAAATGGTTTTGGGCGCAACCATTAACAAAGAAATAGTCAATCTAATTAGTAGCGCCGGCGGCAGAGCCTTTGGCGTAACAGGCAAGGATGGTCGACTGATCAAGGCTAAGAAGCTGGTGGTTACTCAGCAGACTCCCGAGATGTCGGCACCAGAAATCATCGATATAGGCCAGGTAGGCGAAGTTGAATCGATCGATAAAACGGTTATTGATATGTTGCTAAAAAGCGACTACATCCCGGTTATTGCCCCTATTGGGGTAGGCAGTGATGGCGCCTCATACAATATTAATGCCGATCTAGTCGCAGGAAAAGTGGCCTCGGTACTTGATGCGGAAAAATTAATGCTTCTAACTAATGTGGCGGGATTACAAGATAAACAAGGCAAAGTGCTTACCGGCCTAGACGTCCAACTAGTTGATGAATTAATTGCTGACGGTACCATCTATGGAGGTATGCTCCCTAAAATTCAATGCGCGCTAGATGCGGTTAATACGGGTGTTGCGGCATCCCATATTATCGATGGTCGGGTTGATCATGCTGTTATGTTGGAGCTATTTACCGACGAGGGTGTTGGCACCCTGATTACCAACAAGCAGTAAACGGAGACGACGGATGGTAGCCAAGCGAAGCGCTAGATCTCAGGATATTCTTCAGGCTCTAGCCTTAATGCTGGAGTCTTCTCGCGGCCGCATCACAACGGCCGCTCTAGCCGCCGAACTCAAATGCTCTGAAGCGGCCCTATATCGGCACTTCCCCAGTAAAACGCGCATGTTTGAGAGCCTGATAGGGTTTATTGAAGAAACTATTTTTGCTCGAGTGAATGGCATACTTAATGACGAACCCGATGCAATTAATCAGTGCTACAGAATTATTAGTTTAACGCTGGCTTTTGCTGAAAAAAACCCAGGTATAAGTCGCCTACTTAATGGCGATGCCTTAGCTGGCGAGAACGAAAGACTACAACAGCGTGTCGCACAGCTTTTTAATCGCCTTGAGACTCAGCTAAAACAAATTCTTAGAGAAGCCGAACTTAGCCAACAGCTGGATATCAAACCCTCTATAACTATTGCGGTAGATCTTATGATGAATCTGCTAGAGGGTAAGATCAGTCAGTTTGTTCGCAGTGACTTTAAACAGGCGCCAACCACTCACTGGCAACAACAGTGGTCGGCTCTTTCAGAAACAATCTTTGGCAGGGCCGATTAAACACCGTATTGCTGACGGTAGGCATCAATCTTAGCTACCAACGCTTGGTTTTCTGACTGCTTCTCTAGATAACGCAAAATATCATCGATATCCACAATACTTGCCACAGGAATTCCAAACTGCTCTTCAACTTCTTGGATAGCAGACTTATCTGTTTTTCCACGTTCTTTTCGATCCAGACCAATCACTACGCCGGCAGCCTTAGCGCCTGCCTGCTCAACAATTCCCATGACTTCGCGAATGGCTGTGCCTGCGGTAATTACGTCATCAATGATAAGTACCTTACCCTCAAGAGGCGCGCCGACAAGAGAGCCCCCTTCACCATGGGCCTTTGCTTCTTTGCGGTTAAAGCAATAGGGCACATCAATGCCATGATCCTCTGACAGTGCAATTGCGGTTGCAGCCGCTAAGGTTATGCCTTTGTAGGCAGGCCCAAAAAGCACATCAAATTCAATACCTGATTCAACAATAGCTGTGGCATAACATTTACCCAGGGCCGCCAATGCGGAGCCCCTGTAAAACTCTCCTGCATTAAAGAAATGCGGTGATGTTCGACCTGATTTAAGCTCAAATTGACCAAATTTTAGCGCACCATTAGCAATGGCATTTTCTATAAATTCTACTTTGTATGTTTTCATGGGTTAGTAATCTTTTGATTCCATTTATTTAAGAATAGATCAATTTTAGCCTATTGAGCCAATGCCATCTTTTGTACACGAACCAAATCGGCAATCCCCTGATTAGCCAACTGCAACATTTCTGTCAGTGCCTCACCAGAAAACGGCGCTTCTTCAGCTGTGCCCTGAATTTCTATATAGCCGCCATTAGCGTCCATTACTACATTCATATCTGTCTCTGCATTGGAATCTTCCGGATAATCCAAATCTAAAACAGCTGAACCCTTATAAACTCCTACCGAAACGGCAGCGATCATATGCAACAACGGATCTTCTTTAATGAGTTTTTCGCGCTGTAAATAACGAATCGCATCAACCAGTGCAACACAGCCGCCGGTTATAGCCGCTGTTCGAGTTCCGCCGTCAGCCTGTATAACATCACAATCAATATAAATTGTATTTTCGCCCAACAGCTTAAGATCCACCGCCGCACGCAATGAGCGCCCTATCAGTCTTTGAATTTCTTGAGTACGACCCGATTGTTTTCCGCGCGCCGCTTCACGACCCATGCGGCTATTGGTCGACCTTGGTAACATGCCATATTCGGCAGTTATCCAGCCCTGACCTTTGCCGCGCAAAAATCTTGGCACACTATTTTCCACCGTAGCAGTACAGATAACTTTAGTGTTACCAAATTCAACTAATACCGCGCCCTCTGCATGCTGAGTGTATTCTCGGGTAATTTTTACTTGGCGCAACTGTTCGGGACGACGCCCACTAGGTCTGGTCATGTTTTATATCCTGTTACAAATTCGGAAAGTTAATTGCTAATTGTAACAAATCTTCCCCCTGTTGAACGGCCTTTGTTAGAATACCGCCAAATAAAAAATTACTCGGAGCAACTATGCCACGTAGCATGACCGCATATGCCAGAATTACCGAAGAAAATAGCTGGGGTTCAATCACCTGTGAGTTAAGATCGGTTAACCATAGATTTCTAGAAGTTGGCTTTAGAATGCCAGATGTTCTTCGCGAATCTGAAACCGCCTTGCGCGATATGACTCGCAAAAAACTCACTCGAGGAAAAATCGACTGCTCAGTGCAAATTGCCTTTAATCATTCAGATGCCGGCTCTACCCTAGACTTAGAAGTAGCCCAGTCACATATTGAAATTGCTCAGGCAATTGCCAATAAGCTATCAGATGCAGCCCCCATATCGGCTGTAGATATTATGCAGCTGCCCGGTGTTATCAAAGATGCCAGTATAGAAGCCTCACAGGTCAACAAAGCCGGTAAAAAGGCCTTTGACTTAGCCCTAGATCAAATGCTTGAGGGCCGCGAGCGCGAAGGCGCCAAACTGGCAGAAATGGTTGAGCAGCGGCTCGCTGGAATTGAATCGCAGATTGCTATTGTTCGTGAAAATTTACCCGAGATTCTGCAGCAGCAAAGAACCCGCCTCCATGAAAAGCTTAATGAGCTAAAAGAGCAGATGGATGAGCAACGTCTTGAGCAAGAAATGGTCATTATTGCCAATCGTGCCGATGTAGACGAGGAATTAGACCGCCTGGAAGCTCATATCAGTGAAATCAGGCTGGCACTAAAAAGCAAAGAATCTATTGGCAGAAGGCTAGACTTTTTAATGCAAGAGCTTAATCGCGAGGCCAATACCCTTGGCTCAAAATCTATTTCTAGCACCACCACTCAGGTTTCTGTGGAGTTAAAAGTGTTGATCGAGCAGATGCGTGAACAAATTCAAAATATTGAATAACATTCACAGTATGGACAGAGGGTCAGCGTAGATTTATTTTTTCACTGATGTAAACTCGACACTATAATTTTAGAACCCGACACATTTTACTATGGCACTTGGCACACTCTTTATTATTTCAGCCCCCTCTGGCGCAGGAAAAACCAGTTTGGTTTCTGCGCTGTTAGATAGGCTTGATAATCTTCAAGTTTCAATTTCGCACACCACCCGAAAAGCCCGACCTGGTGAAAAAGACGGTGTTAACTATCATTTTGTCTCCTGCGAACAATTTGAACTTATGGTAGAAAACCAGCAGTTTGTAGAGCACGCAAAAGTTCATAGTAACTTTTATGGCACCTCTCAGAATTGGCTTGAAAACAGCCTGAAACAAGGGATTGATGTTATCTTAGAGATAGATTGGCAGGGTGCAGAGCAGGTTCGCAGCAAGTTTCCCCGCAGTAAAAGCATCTTCATTTTACCGCCTAGTCAACAGGCACTTTTTGAGCGACTGAAAGGTCGTGGGCAGGACGAAGACGCCATAATCAAACAGCGAGTTGCCGCTGCAAAAGAAGAAATGAGCCACTATAATGATGCTGACTATTTAGTCATAAATGATCAATTTGAAGTTGCCTGCCAGGAGCTTCAAACCATCATTCAGGCACAGCGTTGTGAAATAAATAGCCAGAGACATGAAAAACTCTTAATTGATTTATTGTCGTAGCGCCCAGTATTAGGTAAAATCACAGGTTCCCGATGGCAAATCGCCATCAAGATACATTTAAATATCGGAATAAATATGGCTCGTATTACTGTAGAAGATTGCTTAGATTATGTTGATAACCGTTTTGAACTAGTGATGGTAGGCTCTAAACGCGCGCGCCAAATTGCTGTTGATGGACGACCACCACTGATTGACGCAGAAAATGATAAACCCACAGTGATTGCTCTTCGTGAGATTGAACAGGGATTAATCACCCCCGAGGTTCTTCAAGAAATTGATCGCGACTATGAAATCGTAGAATCTGAAGAAAGCACTGAAGAAGCTCCTCAAGACGCCAGCTAAATTGGTCTTGCGGCTAGGAGGGTAATAGATCCGTGCTTTCAGTATTCACCGAAAAGCTCTCCAACTATCTTGAGCCTAAAGAAGTCACCAAAATTGAGCGTGCCTACAGGTACGCTGAACAATGCCACTCTGGACAGTTGCGTCAGAGTGGTGATCCCTATATTACCCATCCTCTAGCAGTAGCCAATATCTTGGCTGATATGCGACTCGACCATGAAAGTCTAATGGCTGCCCTACTGCATGATGTAATTGAAGACACCGGCGTTACCAAAGGGCAAATTAGTCGTCGCTTTGGGCGCACTGTTGCCGATCTGGTTGATGGTGTTAGTAAACTCAGCGAAATTGAATTTGAAACCAAGGCTCAGCTTCAGGCTGAAAGCTTTCAAAAAATGACTTTGGCTATGTCCAAAGATATACGCGTAGTCTTGGTAAAGCTGGCTGATCGACTCCACAATATGCGAACCATAGGCGTATTGCCCGCAGAAAAGCGCCGCCGTATAGCCAGAGAAACATTAGAAATTTATGCACCCATCGCCCAGCGCCTAGGCATCAACGACATTCGTATTGAACTGGAGGATATTGGTTTTGCCATTATGTATCCTCTGCGCCATAGACGCCTTCGCGAGGCCCTGAAAGCCGCCGGTAAAAATCGCAAAGAGATTGTTTCTGAAATTCATCAGGCTATTGAAGTGCGTCTTGAGCGAGAATCTTTTTTAGCCTTAGTTAAGGGTCGCGAAAAGCATCTTTGGTCAATCTACAAAAAAATGCGCGATAAACATAAATCTTTTCGCGACATTATGGATGTTTTTGCCTTCCGCTTGATCGTAAATTCAGTCGATGATTGCTATCGCACATTGGGTATCATGCATAATATATTTAAACCCGTGCCCGGTGAATTTAAAGACTATATTGCAATACCCAAATCCAATGGTTACCAATCGCTACACACCGTATTAGTGGGCATGCATGGAGTTCTTATCGAGGTTCAAATTAGAACCCACGAAATGGAAACAATGGCCAACTATGGTATTGCTGCACACTGGGAATACAAAGCAGGCGAGGGCACTGTAGAAGCCAGCCAACGCCGAGCTATTCGCTGGGTTCAAGGACTGCTTGAGATGCAACAACAAGCCGGTGATTCCCTTGAGTTTTTAGAGCATGTTAAAACTGATCTTTTCCCAGATGAGATCTATGTATTTACCCCGAAAGGGAGGATCATCGAGTTACCCTCAAAGGCCACACCGGTAGACTTTGCCTATTCAGTGCATACTGATTTAGGTAATAGCTGTATTGCCTGCCGTGTTGACGGTGAACTGACACCATTGTCAGAACAGCTACAAAGTGGTCAAAAAATTGAAATTATTAGCACTCAGGGTGCACAGCCTAACCCTAACTGGTTAAACTTTGTTGTCACTGCAAAGGCACGAAGTGCTATTCGTCATTTCTTAAAAAATCAGCAGCATGACGAATCTGTTGATCTCGGTAAGCGATTGCTGGATAAAGCGCTGGCCAACTTTGGCTCTAGATACAATAGTCTAAAAAAATCTCAGATTAAGCGACTCTTAAAAGAAACCTCTGCGCCTACATTTGAGTATGTACTCCAACAGATTGGACTGGGTAATCAGGTACCATTTGCCGTAGCGAATATTCTTATACCGCCCTCCAAGCGAAAAATTCCTGAAGATCGACGCAATGCTACCCTGCCCGTGGTTATCGATTCATCTGACAGCCTGATTTTGCATTATGCACGCTGCTGTCACCCAATCCCTGGCGACCCGATTTTAGGCCATGTATCTCCAGGTAAAGGACTTGTTATTCACCTTGAGTCCTGCCATAACCTAAAAGAAATTCGCAATCATCCAGAAAAATGCATTTCACTGAGCTGGTCGCTGTCTGCAGAGGGAGAGTTCCCTGTAGAAATCAAAGTTGAATTTACGCCAGAACGCGGCTTTATTGCGGCTCTTGCGTCTCGAATAACCGATCAGGATGCCACCATAGAAACCATCAATACCACTGAAAAAGACGCCTATACCAGTATTGTTGATGTTGTTCTAACCGTGCGCAATCGCGTGCATCTAGCTGATATTATCCGTCGTGCCAGAAGTTTGGCCGCAGTGCGAAAAGTTTATCGAGTTAAAAACAAATAGTAAGTTTGAGGAATCATTGATGTCTAATAAAGCACATATTTATACTGAAAAAGCACCCGCTGCTATTGGCCCCTACAGTCAGGCAGTCAAGGTCAACAATACAATCTATCTTTCGGGTCAAATTCCACTCGACCCTGAAACCATGGAACTGATTGATGGCGACATTCAACAGCAGGCACGACAGGTCTTCGCCAATCTAGATGCTGTCTGTAAAGCGGCAGGATCTGATCTTAGCGGCATCGTTAAATTGAATATTTTCTTGACCGATTTGAGTAATTTTGCGGCGGTTAATGAAGTGATGGCAGAGCTATATGATGAACCCTATCCTGCGCGAGCTGCAATTGGCGTCAAAGAGCTCCCTAAGGGTGCAGAAATTGAAATGGATGGCATTGCAGTTATCTAGTTCAATTAGCTAATTTTCTATCATTGATCAATCTACCATACCCCTCCTTGAAGGTGGGGTATTTAAACTGATAGCCGGATGCGAGCAGACGGCTATTATCGCAACGACGAGTGGACCCCGTCTTCACCTCCTCCTCAACTAAACTCACCGTAAGCTGTTGCGCCAACCATTGGCGTATCTCATGTTGCGTGACTGGCGAAGAGTCAGATGCCAAATATTCTGGCAACAGAGGGTTTCCAGACAGGGCATATTCAACCAGGTGCGACAAAATACCGCCACAGTCGTCGGCATGCACGCGATTACTCCACTGCTCAGGGCTCGATGGTCGGCCTTTTCCTGCCACCACCTGGCCAAGCAACCGAGTTCTCCCAGGCCCGTAAATCCCTGAGAATCGAATAACTGATGTTTCACAGGGGATCTGCTGAATGATTTTTTCAGCCGCCAGTAATATTTTTCCTGAAAATGTGTTCGGCTCAGGCTGGGTTAGTTCACTTACCCAATCGCCCTTAAAATCACCATAAACACTGGTACTGGAAACCCAAAGTACCAATCTTGGAGCTTTCTGTAGTTGAGATATTGTAGAAGAAATAGACTTTGCAACGGCTAAATAGGAGTCCTTATAAGCCTGTTCTGTAAATTCACCCGGCGTGATAGTTGCAATCCAAATATCAAAGCCCTCAGAAGCTACAGAAAGAAGTTGCTCCGCATCCGTCGCATCCCCTTTGATCGGCTTTATATATTCAGGAAATTTATTAGGCTGACGCTTCAGGCCAAAGCACTTAAAACGGTTTTGCATCTCGCTTGCGGCGCGCTGCGCTATATCGCCACAGCCAATAAAAAGCACTTTCAATTAAACTTCCCCTGAACAATTTGCGTAAAATAATTTATTAAAAATGAATATAGTATAAAAATTTACTATTATAGCGCCAAGAGGTATATAAATGACATTGACAGAACTTCGTTACGTGACGGTTCTAGCAAAGGTTCAACACTTTGGTAGAGCGGCCGAACAATGCAATGTAAGCCAGCCAACATTGAGCATTGCGGTCAAAAAGCTTGAGTCTGAACTAGGCGTAGAAATATTTGAACGGACAAAAAGTTTAGTTCGACCAACCCCTGTGGGCGAAAAAATTGTGCAACAGTCGCGCAGGGTACTTGAAGAATCTGCTGTCATTAAAGATTTAGCCACGCTGGGTAAAGACCAACTTAGTGTACCGCTTCATGTGGGCGCTATATTTACCATTGGGCCCTATTTATTTCCGAGCTTCATTCCTAAGCTGCAAAATAATGCACCCGATATGCCCCTAATTATTGAGGAGGGGTATACCAGCTCGCTGAGACAGCGGCTGCGTAAATGTGAAGTTGATGTGATCATTGTTGCCCTGCCTTTTAATGAATCCGATGTGGTCGTTCAGCCGCTATTTGAAGAGCCCTTTATGGCCATCGTGCCAAAAGATCATCCTCTGGCTAATCATTATGAAGTCAGCCCAGAACAAATTAATGCCGAAAATGTATTGTTGCTTGGTGATGGCCATTGCTTTAGAGATCAGGTGCTAGATGCACTCCCCGCGATTGGAAAAAACTCTAACGGAAACGCTTCGATTAGAACTGTAGCCGAGGGAAGCTCTTTGGAGACACTTTGCTACATGGTTGCATCAGGACTGGGCATTACGGTACTACCTAAGTCTGCAACGCAGGTATCTAGTTTTAAGGCGACAAACCTTTTAGCTATTCCCTTTTCGGGCAACGGACCAAAAAGAACCACAGCGTTGGCATGGCGTGCCAGCTTTCCAAGGCACCAAGCGATTGATGCACTGCGTAAAGCCATATTAACTAGCGACCCAAAGTTACCTGATTAATGTCTTCTGCAAGCCTTGATCAAATGTCGATTCGAGATCTCCGTGGTGTTGGCCCGCAGCTGTCCCAAAAACTCAGTAAAATAGGCCTAACAAGCCTGCAAGATCTCGTTTTTCACCTGCCCTCACGCTATATAGATCGAACTAAAATAACCCCTATTGGTAGCCTTCAGCCGCAGACAGACGTCGTTCTTGAAGGCGAAGTCCGTGCTAGCGAAGTAGTTTTTGGGCGTAGAAGAAGTCTGGTTTGCAAACTTCAAGATGGCACGGGCACTACTGTACTAAGATTTTTTCACTTCAGTCGAGCTCAGCAAGATAGGTTAAAGCCTGGGGCAAAACTACGCTGTTTCGGTGAAGTAAGACCCGGTAAATTTGGCCTTGAACTCTACCACCCAGAATATCAGCATCTCGATGGCGCCAACCCCCCCGACCTAGACGATACACTAACCCCCATATATCCCTTAACTGAGGGTATTAGCCAGATACGAATTCGAGATTTGTGCTCTCAGGCTATTAAAGCTATTGAAACCCATGGAATACCCGAGCTACTTCCAGAATCAATAAAAAAACAGTTTAGTGCCGAACTTTCGTACTCACTGATTGATGCACTGAAACTTATTCACTCGCCTCCACCAGGATTTGAATTACACCGTTTAGCGACGGGGGAACATCCAGCTCAACAACGGCTAGCCGCTGAAGAGTTGATTGCACATAACCTAAGCTTGCTTAAAATGCGCCAAAAGGTTCAGGCCCAGCCTGCGCCATCACTGCCCTATAAATCTGAAGTAATAGCACATTTTTTAAATCAGCTGCCTTTTAAGCCTACCGGCGCACAGCAAAGAGTGACTGAAGAAATAAGTTCTGACATGGAAAAATCCTTTCCCATGCTACGACTGGTTCAAGGTGATGTAGGCTCAGGAAAAACTGTGGTTGCTGCCATGGCCGCCCTTCAGGCGATAGCCAACGGCAAACAGGCGGCATTGATGGCACCCACTGAAATACTCGCTGAACAGCATAGAGTTAATTTTGAACAGTGGTTCAAAAGTATGAATATCAGCGTTGCTTGGCTAACCGGCAAAGTTAAGGGCAAGGCGAGAGAGGTTCAGATGCAGCGTATTGCAGATGGTAGTGCGCAAATGGTCATTGGGACTCATGCGCTATTCCAAGAAGCGGTCATTTTTAATGATCTTGGGCTTAGTATTATTGACGAACAGCACCGTTTCGGAGTCCATCAACGCCTCGCACTTCGCAATAAAGGCTTTGGCGAGAATCAATCGGAGCAGGAAAGTTCAGCGCCACATCAGCTCATTATGACCGCAACTCCTATCCCGCGAACTCTCGCCATGAGTGCCTATGCCGATCTTGATTGCTCAGTCATTGATGAGCTACCGCCGGGCAGAACTCCGGTTGAAACCGCAGTATTAAGCAATTTGCGGCGCAACGATATTATCGAAAGAGTGCGCGCTTCCTGCATAGAGGGCCGACAAGCCTATTGGGTATGCACACTGATTGAAGAATCCGATGTGCTTGAAGCTCAGGCGGCAGAGGTGACTGCCAGCGAATTACAGCTGATGCTGCCAGAACTCAATATTGGCCTCGTGCACGGACGCTTAAAGCCTCGCGAAAAGTTAGAAATCATGGGTGCTTTTAAGGCTGGAGAGATCAATCTACTGGTGGCCACCACGGTGATTGAAGTGGGCGTTGATGTACCCAACGCCAGCTTAATGATTATTGAAAACGCCGAACGTCTGGGTCTATCACAGCTTCATCAGCTAAGAGGTAGGGTCGGGCGAGGCTCAGCAAAAAGTCACTGTGTTTTACTTTATAATTCACCCATTTCTGCCAATGGTAGTGAGCGTCTAAAAACCATGCGACAAACCAGTGATGGCTTTGTTATTGCTGAAAAAGATCTAGAATTAAGAGGCCCCGGCGAGCTGCTGGGCACACGCCAAACTGGGGATATGCAGCTACAAATTGCAGATTTACAGCGCGACGCCCACTTACTCCCGCAAATCAAAATGGCGGCTGAAACCCTACTTAACCAACATTCAAAAAATGTTCAGCCACTTCTCACCCGATGGCTGGGTAATAATCAACAGTATGCGCAGGCATAATAAATTAAAATTTACTGTTCATTTATATAATTAACCATTTATAATCGCGCCATAAACGAGGAGTTAATTTATGGCTTTTAGTAATCCCATCTCTGATCTATTCGGAAAATCCCCAATCAAACCATTGCAAGAGCATATGACGCTTGTGGTTAAATGTTGCTCTCAACTCACCGGTTTTTTTGACGCGGTGGTTACCGGAAAATGGGATCAGGCATCAGATATTTTTGACAGTATATCCAAAGACGAAAATACTGCAGATGAGCTTAAAAAAGAATTCCGCCTAAACATGCCGAAAAATCTTTTTATGCCGGTCTCTCGGTCTGATTTACTCGGCATCTTAGGCCACCAGGACCGTATTGCTAACCTCTCAAAGGACGTCTGTGGTATTGTTTTAGGCAGACAGATGGAAATTCCAAAATCCTTGCAAGCTGACTTTAAAGGCTATATCAAAAGCACTATTCAAGCGTCAGAGCAGGCCCTAAAAGCCATTAATGAGCTCGATGAGCTTCTAGAGACGGGTTTTGCAGGTCAAGAAGTGAAGTTTGTACAAAAACTTATCCGTGAGCTAGACGCAAAAGAGCAGAAAGTTGACAAGAAAGAACGCAAACTTCGACATAACCTGTTTAATATAGAAAATGATTTACCCCCAATTCATGTAATGTTTCTCTACAACATTATCGATAATGTTGGCGAAATTGCAGATACAGCAGAAAGTGTTGGCAACCGCTTAGAACTTCTAATCGCTAAATAATTTATTTTCGGAATTAAATATCATGGAACTATTCACTGAGTATGGCACCCTATTAATTCTTTTAGCAGGGTTATTCGGGTTTTTTATGGCTTGGGGCGTAGGTGCAAATGACGTTGCCAACGCCATGGGTACTTCTGTTGGGTCTAAAGCACTGACCATTAAGCAAGCAATCTTAATTGCTATGGTGTTTGAGTTTGCCGGTGCTTACTTGGCTGGGGGTGAGGTAACCTCTACCATTCGTAAAGGTATTGTTGATTCAGCTATTTTTGCTGAACAACCCGACTATCTAGTATTTGGTATGCTCTCGGCACTACTAGCCGCAGGCACCTGGTTGATGGTTGCGAGTATTATGGGCTGGCCGGTATCAACCACTCACTCAATCGTTGGCGCTATTGTAGGCTTTGCGGCAGTTGGGGTTTCTGTAGATGCTGTTAACTGGAGTAAAGTTAGCACCATCGTAGCGAGCTGGGTAGTATCACCGGTACTTGCAGGCACAATGTCATTTGCGCTATTCCGAAGTGTTCAGCGACTTATCTTAATTCATGATAATCCCTTTGAGCGCGCCAAAAAGTACGTTCCTTATTATATGTTCGCTGTGGGCTGGCTAATGGCTATGGTGACCATGCTTAAGGGCCTTAAACATGTGTTTAAAGATATAGGTATTAAATTTAGCTTCATTGAAACAGCAATGGTTGCGGCTATGTTTGGTATCTTAGTTGCGGCTCTTGGGACTTACCTACTCTCAAAAGTACAGCGCGATGAATCACTTGAAGAAAACGATCGTTTTGCCAATGTCGAAAAAGTATTCGCCGTATTAATGATCTTTACCGCCTGTAGCATGGCGTTTGCTCACGGATCTAATGATGTAGCCAACGCTGTCGGCCCCCTAGCGGCTATCGTCAGTGTGGTTAGCTCGGGCGGTGATATTGCAGCCAAGAGTATTATGCCAAGCTGGATTCTCCTATTAGGTGGGGCAGGTATTGTTGTCGGCTTAGCCACCTATGGCTTTAAAGTGATGGGAACCATAGGCCGAAAAATTACCGAGCTTACACCAAGCCGTGGTTTTGCCGCCGAACTAGGTGCTGCCGCTACTGTAGTATTCGCGTCTGGCACAGGCTTGCCAATTTCTACTACTCACACACTGGTGGGAGCAGTTTTAGGTGTTGGTCTAGCACGGGGTATTGGTGCCCTTAATCTGCGCATGGTAGGTTCTATCTTCTTATCTTGGGTGGTCACATTGCCCGCAGGTGCAGCCTTATCGATTCTATTCTTCTTTTTCTTTAAAGGTGTTTTTCTTTAGAGAACTTTAATTTTAGGCAGATGCTTCTACTAAGGTGCATCTGCCTTTGATTTTAGCGACCTTAAGCTAACTTTCTCTCACTGTAGTACCCAGTCATATCCTCCAGCCCTAGAGGCACTATTTTTGGCGCATTTCCCGCGGTTCCAAAGGCTTGGTAGCGCGCCACTGCAATATCTTTCATAACGGCTATGGTTTCTTTTAAGTAGGCACGAGGATCAAATGCGGTTGGGTTTGTGGCTAAGAATTGGCGAATTATTCCCGTAGATGCCAAGCGTAAATCCGTATCTATATTAATCTTGCGTACCCCATGCTTAATTCCTTCGCAAATTTGCTCAACAGGGACACCGTAGGTTTCAGGAATTTCACCCCCATATTGATTAATAACGGTCAACCATTCTTGAGGCACTGAAGAGGAGCCATGCATCACTAAATGCGTATTGGGGATTTTTTGGTGTATTTGCTTGATGCGATCAATTGCCAAAATGTCCCCTGTGGGTGGACGGCTAAATTTATATGCACCATGGGAAGTGCCACAGGCAATCGCCAGCGCATCAACGCCTGTCTTGCTAACAAAGTCAGCCGCTTCTTCGGGGTCTGTTAACATCTGCTCTTGGCTGAGAACGCAGTCTGCCCCCACGCCGTCTTCTTCCCCTGCCTGCCCGGTTTCTAGTGAGCCCAAACAGCCCAGCTCTCCTTCAACCGATACCCCACAGGCATGGGCCATCTCAACCGTCTGGCGGGTAACCGCGACGTTGTAATCATAGCTTGAGGGGGTTTTACCGTCTTCCATTAATGAACCATCCATCATCACCGAGCTAAACCCTAGCTGAATAGAACGCTGGCAAACAGCAGGACTAGTGCCGTGGTCTTGATGCATGCAAACAGGAATATGCGGCCATTCTTCTATAGCGGCTTGAATTAGATGACGGAGAAACGGCGCGCCTGCATATTTTCGCGCACCGGCTGAAGCCTGAACAATCACCGGACTTTGGGTCTGATCAGCCGCGAGCATGATTGCCCGCATCTGCTCTAGATTATTAACATTAAATGCTGGAACGCCGTAGTTATTGTCTGCGGCATGGTCCAACAGCTGTCTCATTGTGATCAGTGACATGGCCTCTTTCCTTATAGGTTAATTGCATTCCTTGCAATCCAGTTTTTATCTCATATTAGTCGCTGGATGCTCGCGTTTTGAGCAAGGCTACGGCCGGTAATTCTTTACCTTCCACATATTCTAAAAATGCACCCCCACCAGTAGAAATATAGGATACTTGGTCGGCTATTTCATACTTATCGACTGCCGCCAAAGTATCTCCGCCACCAGCAATTGAAAATCCAGCACTTTCTGCAATGGCCAGGGACAGTGTTTTTGTGCCCTCAGCAAACTGATCAAATTCGAATACGCCCACTGGACCGTTCCAAATAATAGTACCTAGAGTTTTAATCATTTCCGCCAATTGGCTTGAAGACTTGGGCCCAATATCAAAAATCATGTCGTCAGACTCGACATCTTCCACCGCAATCACTCGCGCTTCGGCAGTTTCAGAAAATTCTTTACCCACAACTACATCGGTTGGCAGAGGAATATTAACCTTGCTCATTAACGCCTTAGCCGCAGGAATAAGATCCGGCTCATACAGTGACTTGCCCACAGGATAACCCGCGGCCGCCAAGAATGTATTGGCAATGCCGCCGCCCACAATAAGCTGGTCTACTTTGTCAGCTAGGGTTTCCAAAACCATCAGTTTGGTTGAAACCTTGGAACCACCGACGATCGCCCCCACAGGTTCAGCCGGTGTAGCCAAGGCTGTTTCCAGTGCATTAAGCTCGTTAGCTAACAGCGGTCCAGCGCAGGCAACCGGAGCAAATTTCGCGACGCCATGGGTTGAGGCTTGGGCTCGGTGAGCCGTACCAAAGGCATCCATCACATAGATATCACAGAGCTTGGCATAGGCCTGAGACAAAGCGTCATCATTAGCTTTTTCACCTTTGTTAAAGCGCACATTTTCCAGAAGGGCAATTTGCCCCTTCGGCACTTCAAAGTCATTAGACCAGTCAGTGATTAACTGTACCTCGATGCCTAACTTACTACTCAGATCGTTAGCCACTGGCTGAAGACTATATTGGGTCTCAAACTGCCCCTCTGTAGGACGACCCAAATGAGACATCAAAATAACCTCGGCTCCCTGATCAATCGCCATCTTAATGGTAGGTAAGGCCGCTCTAATACGCGCATCACTTGTCACCACACCTTCTTTAATGGGCACATTGAGGTCTTCACGAATTAAGACGCGCTTTTGGTTTAGGTCTAATTCGGTCATTTGTTTGATGTTCATTTTTGTCCTTGTTTTCAGTTAGGGTTTAAAAATTATTGTGGCACCGGCCAGCTGCGAAGCACATCTAGCATTCGATTGGCATAGCCCCATTCGTTATCAAACCAGATTAACACTTTAATTAATTTTTGCTGGCTGACTCGGGTTTGACTGGCATCGACAATGCCACTTCTGGGATCATGATTGAAATCACAGGATGTCAATGGCTCTTCTGTATAACCCAAAACACCGGCTAGGTCGCCCTTGGCTTCGCTAGCTAAAACCGCATTTACCTGATCTACATCAACAGTCTGATTAACCATTATTGATAAATCGATTACTGAAACATTGATAGTCGGCACTCGCATGGCCTGAGCCTGAAAGCGCCCCGCTAAGTCAGGCATTAGTCGATCGATACCCAGAGATAGACCCGTATCAACCGGAATAATCGAATTCATTGCTGCGCGGGTTTTTCGTAGATCCGTATGATGGTAGGCATCCAGGACAGGCTGATCATTCATTGCTGAGTGAATGGTGGTAATTACCCCACCTTCCACTGAGAAGTGCTGATTTAGCACATGAATAACTGGGATAACGCAGTTGGTGGAACAGGATGCACCAGAAATTATTTTTTCCGTACCTGTGAGCTCTGAATGGTTAAAGCCATAGACCACGGTGGCATCAACATCCGATTCAGCAGGTTGGGAAAACAGGACTCTTTTTGCTCCGCAATGAAGATGCTGTTCAGCGGTGTGCCTGTCGCTAAAACTACCACTACATTCCAAAACCACATCGACATCTAATTCCGCCCAGGGCAGTGCACTAAGATTTTCTTGATGCACAATTTGAATATGGTCGCCACACACAGTAAGTTTGTGGTCTTCACAGGTAACTTCACCCTTAAAACGACCATGAGTTGAATCATAGCGCGTTAAATGGGCAATAGTTTTGCTGTCGGCGGGCTCATTAATGGCCACAATTTTAATCTGACTCTGTAGCTCAGATTCATAGACCGCCCTTAATACTGAGCGGCCTATACGCCCATAGCCATTGATGGCTACGCGAATCATTAGCCTAGGCTCTCAATAACCTTAGACACAACATTTTCGACGGTAAAACCAAATTCTTTCATTAGTACATTCCCCGGTGCTGACTCGCCAAAACTAGTCATACCAACAACACGACCGTCTAAGCCAACAAATTTATGCCAGTAATCTGCATGCAAGGCCTCAACCGCTACTCGCGCTCTAATTGCTTTTGGCAATACAGATTCTTGATAGGCTTTGTCTTGTTCACAGAATATTTCTGCACAGGGCATGGATACCACATTAACGGCTATGCCTTTATCAGCTAGCTGGTCCGCAGCATTCATCGCTAACTCAACCTCTGAGCCGGTAGCAATCAAAATTGCCTGTGCATCGGAAGTTTTACGCAACGTATAGCCACCTCGGCCTACATTGCTCAACTGCTCATCTGAGCGCTTCATAGGTGCTAAACCCTGACGACTAAACACTAAGGCGCTTGGTCCGTCATTGCGCTCAATGGCACTTTTCCAGCTAACCGCTGATTCAACCGTATCACAGGGACGCCAGGTATGAAGATTTGGCGTAGCACGCAAGGCACTCAGTTGCTCAACTGGCTGGTGAGTTGGGCCATCTTCGCCTAGACCAATCGAATCATGGGTGTAAACAAAGATGCTTTGTTGCTTCATTAGCGCAGCCATACGAACTGCATTGCGCGCATATTCCATAAACATCAGGAAGGTAGCGCCATAGTTAACAAACCCACCATGAAGTGCAATACCATTCATAATGGCACTCATACCAAATTCACGGACGCCGTAATATAGGTAGTTGCCATTAGCATTGTCGCCACTAATGTCTTTGCACCCTGACCAGATTGTCAGGTTTGATCCCGCCAAATCAGCAGAACCCCCGAGCAACTCAGGAAGAAGAGGGCCAAACTCATTAAGACAATTTTGCGAGGCCTTACGCGAAGCCACCTTTTCCATTTTATCCTGGCATTCACGGATATAAGCATCGGCTTTTTCACTGAAATCTGCGGGCAACTCACCGCTAGTTCGGCGGGCAAACTCTTCTGCTAATTCCGGGTATTCTGACTGATAGGCTGCAAACTGCTCGTTCCAAGCAGACTGCTCGGCTTGACCTTTTGCGACCCCATTCCACTCAGAATAGTATTCATCAGGGATTTCGAACGCATCGTATTTCCAACCTAACTGCTCGCGGGTTAAGGCAATTTCTTCAGCACCAAGAGGTGCTCCATGACAGTCTTCTTTACCCTGCTTGTTAGGCGAACCAAAACCAATCACTGTTCTACAGCAAATCAAGGTTGGCTTATCAGAGGCCTGCGCCTTTTTAATCGCCGCATCAATAGCCTCAGAATCATGGCCATCAATAGCCGGAATCACCTGCCAGCCGTAGGATTCAAAACGCGCTGGAGTGTCATCAGTAAACCAGCCGCCATCACCATCAACACCGGCAACATCGCCATCAATAGAGATACCATTGTCGTCATAAAAGGCAATTAGCTTACCCAGCTTTAATGTACCCGCTAGTGAACATACCTCATGAGAGATACCTTCCATCAAACAGCCATCACCAAGGAATGTGTAAGTATTATGATCAACCAGATTATGACCTGGCTTATTAAACTGTGCGGCCAAGATTTTTTCAGCCAGTGCCATACCCACGGCATTACTGACGCCCTGACCCAATGGCCCGGTGGTAGTTTCAACACCTGGCGCATAACCATATTCAGGATGACCTGGTGTTTTTGAATGCAATTGGCGGAAGTTCTTTATTTCTTCAATCGGTAAATCATAGCCCGAAAGATGCAACAGCGAGTAAAGCAACATGGAGCCATGGCCGTTGGATAGCACAAAGCGGTCTCTGTTGACCCATTCCGGATCTGATGGATTATGTTTTAAATAATCTCTCCACAGTACTTCGGCAATATCTGCCATACCCATTGGGGCGCCCGGATGACCACTATTAGCCTGTTGAACAGCATCCATACTAAGGGCACGAATAGCATTTGCAAGGTCTCGACGTGAGGCCATGAATTTCACTCCTGAAACGGAAAATTTGGTAGAGGTATTGTCTCCTAGTCAGCCGTTTCAGTAAACCAGAAATCATTATTTAAACCTATGAATTTGCAAAAAATTTAGCCAATAGCTACCACATCAAAATATTTTTATATAAAAATATTTTGATGGAACAGGGCCGGTATGCTAAAATCGCTTAATATGTCAGCAAATACTCAGATTACTAGCACCTATGATCAAACTGCCCCGCAAGCAGTTGGCGCCATCGGCATCCTTTGTAAGGCCGCAGGCGACCCTTTGCGCATACAAATACTCAAAGTACTGCAGCAAAATGCCTATGGGGTACTAGAGCTTTGCCAGATATTTGATATTCGCCAATCTGCCATGAGCCATCATCTGAAAATACTGTCCAATGCTGGACTAGTCGCTTCTCGACGCGAAGGCACAAGTATTTTTTATCGACGCAACCCACTCAATCCAGATATTGACCTGCAGTCGGTTCAAAAAGCTTTATTTCAAGCGATAGACAAGGCCTCTGTGGATTCTGAGGTTGCCGATCGGCTAGCAGATATTCATTTAGAGCGCGCTAATGCCTCGGTAGAATTTTTTAATCGCAACGTGTCACTGTTTGAGGAAAATCAGGATCTAATTGCTGGCTGGTCGGACTACGGCGATAGCGTAGAAAGCCTTTTAGATAGCTCCGTAGAGTCCACAAAAACGGCATTAGAAATTGGCCCTGGTTATGGTCAGTTCCTAAAAAAACTTTCCCTGGCCTTTGATCAGGTGATTGCACTGGATAATAGCGCCGAAATGTTAGAGCAGTGTGAACAGCGCAGTAAAAAGCAAGGACTCACTAATATTCGCTTTCAGCATGGCGATACCTTTTCTGCCATCGATAAGGGTATCAGTAGTGATTTTGTTTCATTGAATATGGTGCTACATCACAATCCTACGCCGGGCGATATTATTAAACACTGTGCTGAATTGCTTAACGACAACGGTGTTTTACTAATTACTGACCTCTGCGCCCATGATCAAGACTGGGTTAAGCAATCCTGTGGCGACCTTTGGCTGGGCTTTGATCCACAGGAAATCACTGACTGGGCCCAGCGCGCTAATTTAGCCGAGGGAAATAGTTTATTTCTCACTCAGCGCAATGGATTTCGAATTCAGGTGCGCCAATTTAAAAAAACTCCACATATAGAGATTTAATCAAGGATTTTTAATGTCTACTTATAACGTATTTACATCAGAATCAGTATCTGAAGGCCATCCAGACAAAATGGCGGATCAAATTTCTGATGCTGTTCTAGATGCCATCATTGCCGACGACCCCCATTCAAGGGTTGCCGTGGAAACCATGGTCAAAACCGGCATGGCGATTATTGCCGGTGAAGTACGCACTAAAACCTACGTGGACTTAGAGCAAATTGTACGCGATGTGATCACTGATATTGGCTATGACCATTCAGATAAAGGCTTCGACGGTAATTCCTGTGCGGTGATCAACGCCATTGGTAAGCAATCTTCGGATATTGCACAGGGTGTTGATGAGGCAGAAGATAAAGATATAGGCGCTGGTGATCAGGGCTTAATGTTTGGTTATGCCAGCAATGAAACCGAGGTGCTTATGCCGGCACCCATTTTCTATTCTCATCGCTTAGTCGAGCGTCAGGCTCAATTAAGAAAGAACAATACACTGCCATGGCTCCGCCCAGATGCCAAGAGTCAGGTCACATTAAGATATGATCAGGGTGTCCCTGTTGCCGTCGATGCTGTTGTGTTATCTACTCAGCACTCACCGGACATCTCGCAAAAAGATTTACAGGCTGCCGTTCGCAGTGAAATAGTCGATCATGTACTACCTGCAGAATGGTTGCATGAGGGCACTCAATACCACATCAACCCAACCGGCAACTTTGAAATCGGTGGGCCAATGGGTGACTGTGGTCTAACGGGGCGAAAAATTATTGTCGATACCTATGGCGGCATGGCACACCATGGTGGCGGTGCTTTTTCTGGCAAGGATCCCACTAAAGTAGACCGATCAGCGGCTTATGCTGGGCGCTATGTGGCGAAGAATATTGTCGCAGCGGGTTTAGCTGACCGCTGTGAAATTCAAATTTCCTATGCCATCGGTGTATCAGAGCCTACCTCTATCAGTATCAATACTTTTGGTACAGGAAAGCTGTCTGATGAAAAAATTGTAGAACTCGTTCGCGAACAATTTGATTTGCGCCCGAGAGGATTAATCGAGATGCTCGATCTACGCAAGCCAATTTACCGTAAGACTGCTTCTTATGGGCATTTTGGCCGCACCGAATCAAGCTTCACATGGGAAAAAACTGATCGAGCAGCGGCGCTTAAAAAAGCACTGTAGCTAATAGACACATTAAAGGTAACCAATATGACCGTATTAAAGTCCGTAAAAAATAGCGCGCCATTCACAGATTATAAAGTGGCTGACATCAATTTAGCTGAGTGGGGTAGAAAAGAAATCTCTATTGCTGAATCAGAAATGCCTGCACTGATGGCACTTCGCAGCAAATACCATGCTGAGCAACCACTAGCTGGCGCAAGAATTTTGGGCTGTATCCATATGACCATCCAAACCGCAGTACTTATCGAGACTCTAGAGTCTCTAGGTGCAGAGGTTCGCTGGACGTCTTGTAATATTTTCTCAACTCAGGATCACGCTGCAGCCGCTATTGCAGCCAATGGCACACCGGTATTTGCTTGGAAAGGCGAAACTGAAGAAGAGTATGACTGGTGCCTAGAACAGCAGGTATTAAAAGATGGTGAGCCATGGAATGCCAATATGATCCTTGATGATGGTGGCGATCTGACTTCGCTTTTACATCAGAAATATCCTCAAGTATTAGAGCATGTGCATGGCGTCACTGAAGAAACCACCACGGGTGTTCACCGTCTTTATGAAATGCTTGAAGCCGGCGAACTAAAAGTACCTGCTATCAATGTTAATGACTCCGTCACTAAGTCAAAAAATGACAACAAATACGGCTGTCGTCACAGCTTGAATGATGCGATTAAGCGCGCTACTGATCACCTATTATCAGGTAAGAAAGCACTGGTTATTGGTTATGGTGATGTGGGTAAGGGCTCCGCTCAATCACTGCGTCAAGAAGGGATGATTGTTAAGGTGACTGAAGTGGATCCAATCTGTGCCATGCAGGCCTGTATGGATGGCTTCGAAGTAGTCTCAACCTACAATGAAGGTGATTTCAATCAAGGCGTGAACAAAGAGCTACTCGCCACTACCGACCTTTTGGTAACTACAACGGGTAACTACAACGTATGTGATTCTAGCGTTCTTGCTGCTATTAAAAGCGGCTGTGTAGTCTGTAATATTGGTCACTTTGATAACGAAATTGATACCGCTTATATGCGTGAAACTTGGCACTGGGAAGAAATCAAACCTCAGGTACACAAGGTTTACCGCAATCAAGAAAGCAATGACCACCTCCTTCTGTTAGCCGAAGGTCGCCTAGTTAATTTGGGTAATGCAACAGGGCATCCAAGCCGAATTATGGATGGCTCGTTTGCCAATCAGGTCTTAGCGCAAATCGAACTCTATGGTCGCGGCTTTGCTAACCAAGATAAGGCGACTCAGGCTGAATTACTGGGTGTTGAAGTATTGCCAAAACATCTTGATGAAGAAGTTGCTGCCCATATGGTTCGTGGTTTTGGCGGTGTAATCACCAAGCTAACTCAGGCACAGGCGGACTACATCAATGTTACCGTTGATGGTCCATTCAAAAACGATAGCTACAAATACTAAATAAAAACGGATTTTTTATGGCTACACAACCACATATTAGCTTTGAGTTTTTTGCAGCAAAAACTGAACAGGGGCGGCAAAAGCTGCAGCTCACCTGTGAAAAACTCAATCGCTATAACCCAGAATTTTTCTCGGTAACCTATGGTGCGGGCGGATCTACCCGCGATACCACAAAACAGCTAGTGTTAGATCTTCAGCAACAGGGCTATCAAGCGGCACCACACCTATCTTTTGGTGGTGACAGTCAAGAAACGGTTCTTGGGTTAATCAATGAATACCAGCAGGCGGGCATTTCAAACCTAGTGGCACTGCGTGGCGATCTGCCCTCGGGTATTGGTGGCACCACACAGCTAGTGCATGCCAATGAATTAGTGGCACTGATTCGGGAAAAAACTGGCGATCACTTTGATATCAATGTCGCCGCCTACCCAGAAATTCATCCTGAAGCTGAAAGCTACAGTAAAGACATCTACTGGTTAGGCGAAAAGTTTAAGGCCGGTGCTAATCGCGCGATTACGCAGTATTTTTATAATCCTGACGCCTATTTTCAGTTTGTCGAAAACTGTCAAAAAGCCGGCATCGACAAGCCCATCGTACCCGGAATTATGCCTCTAACTAACTTCCAGAATCTTCTTAGGTTCTCTGAAAACTGCGGTGCAGAAATTCCCCGCTGGTTACAGTGGCAACTGAAAGAACGCAAAGATAATCAGGAAGATTTAATTAACTATGGTATCGAAATTGTATCTAATTTATGTGAAACGCTTATGGCTGGCGGTGCACCGGGGCTACATTTTTATACCATGAATCAATGGCAAATATCCGATAAGCTCTGTCAAAATATCGGGCTGGAAAGCAACAGCTAAGCCATGCGTATTCCCAGAGTCTATTCCCCGCAAACCATGGCCATTGGCGACTGCATCGAGCTTGAAGCCGGTGCGGCGCGCCATTTGAGCTCTGCGTTGCGAATGACCTCTGGCCAGCTGATCACCCTGTTTAATGGTCAGGGGGGCGAATATGTTGCAGAGCTAGTCGAAGCTAAAAAGGGCAAGGCCACAGCTCGTATCACGGAATTTAATCAGGTCGATCGCGAATCATCATTGTCTATTCACCTAGCTATTGGTATCTCTCGTGGTGAACGCATGGATTGGATTATGCAAAAAGCCACTGAGCTTGGCGTGAGTGAAATCACCCCCCTGTTTACCGAACGCTGTGAAGTAAAACTCAGCGGTGATCGACTCGATAAAAAGGTGGGTCACTGGCAACAGGTGGCTATTAGCGCCTGTGAGCAAAGTCAGCGCAACCGAGTACCGCAAATCAATAAGCCCTTAAAACTAGACCAGTGGCAAACCCGCTGTGATAGTTCACTTAAATTGGTGCTTCACCATCGCACTGAATCACGTCTTGCCGACATGCCTCAGCCCAGCGGGCAGATCGCCTTGTTAGTTGGCCCCGAGGGGGGTCTTAGCGAACGTGAAATTGAACAGGCTATAGCCCAAGATTTCCAAGCGCTTGCGCTGGGTCCAAGAGTACTGCGAACCGAAACCGCGCCCTTGGCTGCAATCTCTATCCTGCAATCCCTTTGGGGAGATATGGGCTAGTGACAATCAGACGAGGCAGAACAGATGCTAGCTTTCTAGCACTAGTTTTGGCCCTGTTTGTGCTAATTTCTCCCTCGACTCAAGCCAAAGATGCCAGCCAAGCGCTAGGCATCGTTTACTGCGACGGCGGCATTCGTGGCATAGCCACGCATATTCAATTACCCCAGGGGTTTGACCCCAATCAATCGGTTATTGTGACTGCCGCACATGTAATTTATAGCCCACAAACCGACCAGCTATTTAACCAATGTCATTATCGACCGCAGAATAAGCGACTTAGCGGTATTGGCTTTGAAACCCTCTCTTCTCATAGCTACTCGGTAACCAATAAGGATAAAATTGCGCAAGCCGAAAGCGATCTTGTTTTTATACAACTCAAAAAAAGAGCCCACCAACCTAGGCTTAAGCTAGTGCAGGATTTTTCTAATGCAGAGTCAGAATTTTCTTTGATAAGTCCTGATTTAGACGGTTTTAAACAGACTAGATGTAACAAAATTAACCACCCCCATCTCAATAGCGACAAATTACTGCTACACGACTGCCCTGTCCAACAGGGTAGTTCGGGAAGTCCTTTATTAAACGCAAGCGGAGATGTTATCGCCATACATGGCGGAAGATTTACTGTTCAGACAGCAAAGGATAGCAAGGAAAGTACTGAATGGATTGGGCAGGCGAGGCGCATTGATTCAAAGATTGATCTTAGCTTAGGTCGCTAAGCGAAAATATCACTTATTGACCCTAATCACCGCCGTTGATGCCAATTTGTCATGCCAACCCTGATGTCGCTTATCGAAAGCAATCCAAATAATTCCTATGAACAAACAAAATACAGCCGGCAAATAGCCAAAGTATCGAATAATTGCCTGCCAAAAACTAATGGGCTCTGATGTTTTGATATCAACAATTTTTAATTTTAATATCATTTTGCCTAGTGTGGCAGAGAAACGTAGCCATAACCAAATCGTAAGTATAAGTGGAAATACAAACTCTATAATAAAATTCCAAACGCCCATATAAGTATAGGCTGTATTATTAAGATATTGATCTGCACCATAAATCATTGATACCGGCAAAGTTATTAAGAAAAACAGAATTATAAGGTCAATTACTGTCGCAGAAAGTCTTAACCAAAAGCCCGCATAAACAACATTATTTTCAGCGTCTTCCATGACACTTTTCCCCAACTCATGTATTAACCCTGAATAAAGTAACTATAGACCAGTTAAAAGTGCCTATCGGTTCTAACTCTATTTATTACATATCTGAAAAAGGGTTTTCCAAATCAAATGTAACCTCTTGAGCATAACCAGGAATGCTAATACCCTCTTTTGTAATCTCAACCTTCTCTTCGTCAACTAAGGCTTCACCAAAACGATAAACAACATCTAATTCAGCCGCATCGGCGCGGTTGGCATAGGCTTCGGCGTTATTTCTCGTAGCATCTCGCTTAGCAAAGTAGGCTTCAAGCTGATCACCATAGCGAGCTGCCATCATTTTTTCAGCTTGCTGGGGAGACAGTACAACGGCGGTTGCATTATTGCCGCCAAAGCCCTTCGAGTTAATAAAGGCGACATGCATATTCTTTTCACTGGTGTTCATGTCTTGAAGTGGAAACACTGTGTGCTTTTGATTCACATCATCAGCCACCTTAGTAATGGTTTTTATGCCAGGAATAATTTGATACTTAAAAGTTCCCAATGCTGACATCAGCTGATCACCACTGGCAGTTGAAATGGTATGGCCCACATAGGATTTAACTGCAGTCACCGGCCAGTCATTAATATCAAAGGCTTCGGCTACGCGGTTAATTAAATTAGATTCGGTGGTGCGGTTCGCTGGCGTACTAGAACCATGAGCATGCACAAAGCTGTGCTTTTGAACTGTTTCTTTACCGACAATACTCGCTGCAGAGGCCACGGCCTTAGCAAAAGAAATCGTATTACCGACGCCCGGCGCAGAAATAGACTTTTTAACGCCATCGGCATTAATAAAGATTTCGGGTATGGCGCCATGAATATCTGCACCTAATTCGACGGTTAAGGCATCGTCCATCAAAACAACGTACTGGGTACCCTCAGCTAGGGTAAAGCCACAGTTTTCACCAAAAGGACGGCTAGCACGACGCCAATCTGGCTTATCTGCACCATCTAATTTGGCTAAATTTTCATCGCTACCCAAAGCGCTCATATTGGAAAAGCCTTCAGAAACCTCAGGCATTATGACTGATTCAGCATTGCCCACAACAGCCACACGACGAACGCCACTGCGAATATCGCGGACCGCTGCCTGCAAACAATAAAGAAAGGTGGCACAGGCTCCGGTAATCGCTTCAGTATGGCCAACACTGCCAAGAACATAGGCGTTAACAAAATCGGCAGGCATGGAATTCAAGCCCATGGGCACCTGCTTGGCTGTGGTTCGGCCGCCTTTTTGGCGTGCCTGAAATAGACCACCAAAACCTTCTTCACTCATTTGGCTAAAACCGCTCGAGGAGTAAACACCTATCTGATCTGGCTTAACGGAATCGGCAATGGTTTGCCATTCTACGCCCACGGAATGCAGCGCATCACTAGCGCCCATTAATGCCATTTGTAATGTACGAGGATGAAAGCGCGCGTTGTAATGGTCTGCAGGGTCAAAACCCTCGGGCAGTTCCCCTGCAGCTTTTGCCGCCAACTCGTAGTCAGAGCCCACTAACAGATCGCTATCTTCGCTTAGCTTAACTTCAAAGGTGCCGTCCTGTAGATCGGTTAACTGCCAATGCTTGGGCGTCACTGTGGGTAAGTCGCGCTTAGCAATAGTAAATACCGGCTGTGACTCTGCGCTTGCACTGAGACTTACTTTTTTATTGCCAGAAACTGCACCGGGATCAAAGGAAGTAATTTTTCTAACTAAGGTGCCACTCAATACAGTATTGCGAAATTCTTGATTTACCTGAGTCGCATCAAGTATTTGGCCACCTGAAGTTTCATACCCCTGCTCTGAGGCCTTAACTAGCCCCATGAGGCAGGCAAGACTGACAACCGTTTGCTGTTGCTGACTTTGTGGAAGTGATTCAAGGATCATACGGCGAAACGCCTGATGTGATGAACTGCGACCGGCCGCATTGTAGCCGCCGTAACCAACAATAAGTGGTAGTGAAACTGACATTCCCTCTTCCCTTTATAAATTAAGCTAATAGACTAAGTGTAATAGCATTTTTAACTTATATATTTAATATTTAAGCCATATTAATTAATTTTTAAGACTTTTATGTTATATTTACGGCATGCCTTTTAATCTCACCCTTTTGCTTTGCGACAATATGCTGGTTTCTAGCACTACGCTGGCAGTGGAAATTTTCAAATTTGCGCAAACGGCAGCCCTTGCTAATCGCGATGAAGTGAAAGAAGTCAAGATTCGCTGGCTTAGCCCAAATGGAAAGCCGGTTAAAACCTCTGCGGGCTTCGAGCTTCAGCCAACGCATAGTATTGATGACGTATTTGACAGTGATCTTGTCCATATCCCTGCCATGTGGCGCAATCCAAAACCGGTGGTTGATCAATGCCCATCTTATATTCCATGGCTTCAGAACCAACATAAACAAAATTCTAAGTTCACCGCTGTGGGAACGGGAGTCTGCTTTCTGGCTGAAGCAGGACTGTTGGATGATAAGCCGGCTACTACCCACTGGCATTATTTTGATCAATTTCAGCGGCGTTATCCAAAAGTGCAGCTGGAGCGCCAGCGCTTTACTACGCAGGCCGGTAATATTTATTGTGCGGCTAGCGTGAATGCCATGGCTGAGTTAATTATGCATCAGGTTGAGCGTATTTTTGGGCGGGTTATTGCTCGACAGGCACAGCGTAACTTTTTTCACGAGATCCGCAATTTATCTGAATCAGCAAGCCTTGAAAGCGAAAGGCAAAGAAAGCATGGCGATGAGGCTGTGGCGCAGGCACAAATATGGATCCAAGATAATCTAGCAAAATCACTCAGTGTGCCCAGTTTAGCGGCTCAATTTAATATGACCACCCGAACATTTAATCGGCGCTTTAAAAATGCTACCGGCCAAACTCCGGTGGATTATATGAACAACACCCGTATGACATTCGCCTGTGACTTATTAAAGAACACAGATTTGTCGATTTTAGAAATTGCCGGATTTAGCGGATTTAAGAACGCGACATGGTTTTCATCACGCTTTAAGAACTGGTCTGGCGATACGCCGAAGGCGTACCGCCAAACTGTTAGAGCAAAGTTATTTGACTAAGCGCAAAGCCTAAATAGCTCTTACGCGAATGACACCTTCAACCTGCTCTACCTTTTGTAGCATTGCAGCAGAGATATCGCCTTCAACATCGATAATGTTATAGGCTACTTCGTTGCGACTCTTATTCACCATGTCGACAACATTCAGCTCAAAGTCAGCCAATATTGATAGCACGCTACCCAAAACTTTAGGAACATTTTGGTTGGCGAAGGTTAAACGACTACCGCCATTGCGTGTTAGCTTAGTAGGCGGAAAATTAACTGAGTTATGAATATTGCCATTTTCAATGTAATCCATCAGTTGATTGGCTGCCATCACCGCACAGTTCTCTTCTGCTTCTGCTGTACTAGCACCGATATGCGGCATCGCTAGAACATTTGCTTTGCCCAAGAACTCAGGAGTTGGGAAGTCACAGATATAGCCGGCAATTACGCCGTTATCCAATGCCTTCACCATATCTTCTGTGCTAACAATTTCTTCACGCGCAAAATTTAAAATCTTTGCTGTGCTTTTCATTCCACTTAATGTTTCAGTATTAATCAGATGCTTTGTCGCGGGAATAGCCGGGACATGCAAGGTAACGAAATCAGATTTTGCCAATAGAGCTTCAAGACTATCCATGCGCTCAACCTGACTTGAGAGTTGCCATGCCGCTTCAACTGAAATTGCGGGATCATAGCCAATTACGTCCATACCTAAATCAAGCGCAAGATTGGCAATAATAGAACCAATAGCACCTAGACCGACAACACCCAGGGTTTTACCAGTAATTTCTGAGCCGGCAAAACGCTTTTTCTCTTTTTCAAGCAACTTGCCCATCTCACCAGCATCATCCATATGGGTTAAGCCTTGAACATAGTTCATGCCGCCATAAATGTCGCGAGAGCCTAAAAGTAGACCAGCTACAATAAGCTCTTTTACCGCGTTGGCATTAGCGCCCGGAGTATTGAATACCACAATACCCTGATCGGTATAATCAGCAACGGGTACGTTATTTACACCAGCGCCGGCTCTTGCAACGGCTAACAAACTTTCCGGAACCTGCTCCTCATGCAATTTTTGGCTTCGCAAAATAAAACCCTGAGGATCAGACAGCTCACTGCCTACCTCGTATTTGTCCGCTGAAAAACGGCTTAGGCCTTTGGAGGAGATTGCGTTATAGGTACGAATTTTGTGCATATTTAATTCTCTATTAGTTCTTTTCAGTTATTGGGCAACTTGTGTGTAGGCCCATTCTAGCCAAGGGAGTAATGCTTCTACATCTGACTGTTCAACAGTCGCGCCACACCAGATTCGCAAACCTGCTGGGGCATCGCGGTAAGCGCCAATATCAAAGGCGACCGCTTCTTCTGCAAGCAGTGCTACCATCTGCTTGACTTGATCGGCGTCAAGGTCAAGGCTCAAACAAACACTGGTGTTTGAAATTTGATCCGGCTCTTGAGCAAGAAAATCAATCCATGAGTTTGAATCAACAAACGCTTTAATCACCGCTAAGTTAGCTTCAGATTTAGCAATAGCACCAGGCAGACCGCCAATCGAGCGAACCCACTGCAATGCATCTAAATAGTCTGCAACACAAAGCATAGATGGCGTATTAATGGTTGCGCCACGGAAAATACCTTCTATTAACTTACCGCCTTTGGTAAGACGGAAAATTTTTGGCAATGGCCATGGTGGGCTGTAGGACTCAAGTCGCTCAACTGCACGTGGACTTAAGATGATCATGCCATGTGCACCCTCACCGCCCAACACTTTTTGCCAGCTGTAGGTAACAACATCAAGCTTTTCCCATGGCATATCCATAGCAAATACTGCAGAGGTTGCGTCACAGATAGTAAGGCCCGTTCGATCATCACTGATCCAATCGGCATTCGGAACTTTTACCCCAGAAGTAGTGCCGTTCCAAGTGAATATGCAATCGTTATCAGGATTTGCCTGAGACATGTCTGGCAGAGCGCCATAGTCTGCAGTATAGCTATTAAGATTATCAAGCTTCAGTTGCTTGACGGCGTCTGTTAACCAGCCGCGGCCAAAGGATTCCCAAGCGAAAATATCTACCGGACGCTGTCCCAGCACTGACCACATAATCATTTCAACAGCACCCGTATCTGATGCTGGCACAACACCCACACGGTAACCCTCGGGCAAGCCCAAGATTTCAGCCGTTTCAGTACAGACTAAACCCAGTGCTTTTTTACCCAAAGAGGAGCGGTGTGAGCGCCCTAAAGTGTCTATTTGTAGTTGATCAAGGCTGTAACCTGGACGCTTGGAGCAGGGGCCTGACGAAAAATTTGGGTTATTCGGCTTTGTATTTGGTTTCATATTTTCTGCTTTGGCTATTGCCATTCTCTCCAACTTTAAAAATAAAGAGCCACCGATTAACTCGATGGCTCAAAAGTCGCATTGGGTGGTAATCAGTTATTTAGTCTTGGCGGCGCGCTCTTTTGCAATAAGAAAATCAGCCACTTTTAGCATGCCTGAAAAACCACCAGCCTTGGTTGTGCTTACGCGGTATTTCCCATTGACGATGATCTCTGGGGTGCCGCGAACACGATAGGCACGTACTCTCGATTTTGCTTGGTTTACCATACTAGTAGCACCAAACGAGTTAAACGCACTAGAAAATTTTTCTTTGCTCACGCCTTCAGCAACAAAAATTGCCTCAAAGTCGTTTTGTTTCTTAATCGACTTTTTCTTTACATGAATGGCATCAAAAATCGGCATATGTACCTTATCCAATACATTCAAAATTTTAGCCGCATAATAAGCTCGAGCATAAGGCTCAAGGCCTGACTGCCATACTGCTGGCGTACTTTGAAAATCAACATCGGCAGGTAGCGCTTTCACCCAAGGGTGAAGATCAGTCTGAAAATTAAAACAATGTCCACAGGTGTACGAAAAAACTTCATTGATCTCAATTTTCTCTGAATTAGCGGTACGCACTGTCTGAGGCAAAATATCGTAATGCTCACCCGCTTTAAACGCTTCATCTGCCGCCTGGCACATAACCAGCGGAGCTAGAGCGAATACAAAAACAATTCTTTTAATCCATAACATCGTTAATCTCCTTTCAAGCCGATGTAAGCTTTAATTAAGCTTAGTTTAATCCTGAAATATAGTTGGCAAGCGCTTTGATTTCTTTGTTACTAAGCGCCTGTGCCACACCCTGCATTATTTTGGCATTGGAGCCTGAATTACGCTCGCCACTACGATAAGCTTTAAGCTGCTTCTCGGTGTATTCGGCGTATTGACCACCAAGGGCTGGGTAGCCAGCAGGTCCGTTACCCTTACCTGAGGGCGAATGGCAGGCTATACAGGCAGCAACTCCAGTTTTTAGATTGCCAGCTCGGTACAGTTTTTCACCTAACTTAAGAACTTTTTCCGGGTCATCCATGCCTATTAAAGTAATATCTTTGGCACCTGCAATCTGCAAAGATTGGCTGTTGTAGTAAGCTGCCATATCCTGAAGATCTTGATCCGTCATGTAATCAAGGATCCCCGTCATCTCTACAATAACTCGCTCACCGGCCTTTACGTGGCGCAATTGAGCTGTTAGGTACTTTTCACCTAGCCCCGCAAGTTTTGGAAACGAAGGAATTGCACTGTTGCCGTCCTGACCATGGCAACCCGCACAGCTAGCAGTTTTTAGCTTGCCTGCTTGTGCATCACCCGCAGCCCAAACAGGTGCGATTAAAAACATCGATAATAGGCCGTAAACAAAAAAGATTCTTTTCATGGTTATTCCAAATCTCATAATCCGTTAGAATAGTCGCGCATATTGTTACTATACGCGCGAAAAATTAATAGGTGGTTAGCTCGTTGAGCATTTGCCGGCGCATTATATACCAATAAACTGCTTTTCTTAAGCAAATTACACTGTCTTTTTATGGATTTTAAAAAAGTGAATTTTAATACTGTTAAATTTTTGATCAGCGCCCAGACACTTCAACAGTGCCCTGCTGATACGGGTAGCGAAATTGCTTTCGCAGGCCGCTCTAATGCTGGGAAATCAAGCGCTATCAACACCCTGACTCGCAATAAAAGTCTGGCCCGAACCAGTAAAACACCGGGTCGAACTCAGCTTATCAATCACTTTGAGTTGACGCCAGAGAGTCGTCTTGTGGATTTGCCGGGCTATGGTTATGCCAAGGTGCCAAAAGAAATTAAAGCCAAGTGGGATCGCAATCTTGCCGAATATCTACAAAATCGTAATAGCTTGTGTGGCTTGGTTCTTTTGATGGATATAAGACACCCGCTGCAAGATTTCGATCGACAGATGCTTAATTGGGCGGCTCAGGCAGGTCTTCCCGTGCATATTTTGCTCACAAAGGCAGATAAACTTAAACGCGGCCCTGCAATGAGCTCGTTATTAGGGGTTGAAAAATTACTGCGCGACATGGATCCCGGCTTTACCCTTTTAAGCGCACAAATTTTTTCTTCGCTGAAGAAAACTGGCCTAGAAGAGCTTGAGAAAAAGCTGGCTAGCTGGCTTGAGGACTAATACACCCGTCTGTTTTAGATTGGCAAAAAAAAGACCCTGAACAAATTGGCTCAGGGTCTTGCTTGCTACTTGGAGAGTTCACACTCAAATTCTCACTAGGGGAAGAGAATTCATAATCGTTGCTTGCACTAATTTAGACAGCAGTTCTGAATTAAGTTCCCCATATTTTAAAAAAATTATTTATTTTTTAATGAGCCTCATCCCAGTTATCTCCAACCCCTACATCTACAACTAATTTAACCTGCAGGCTCGCTGCATTTTCCATGCATTCTTTGATTCCAATAATAACCTGCTGATGTTCGCTTTCAGGCACCTCAAGCACTAGCTCATCATGCACCTGCATAATCATTCGGCTTTTGAGCTTTTGATTTCTCAGCCAGTTATCTACATTGATCATCGCCAGCTTTATAATATCTGCCGCCGTACCCTGCATGGGCGCGTTAATTGCCGTGCGTTCTGCCGCCTGACGATGCATACCATTTCGGCTATTAATTTCCGGTAAATACAGTCTTCTTCCAAAGTGAGTTTCTACATAGCCCTTTTCAGCCGCACTGTGCCGCACCTGATTCATATAGTCTTGCACGCCCGGATACCGCTGGAAATAAAGCTCAATATATTCTGCTGCCTGCTTGCGGCCGATATTTAATTGCTTCGCCAAGCCAAAGGCTGACATGCCGTAAATAAGACCAAAATTAATAGCTTTTGCGCTGCGCCGCTGATCGATTGTGACCTGTGCTAAATTAACGCCAAATACTTCAGCCGCTGTGGCTCTATGAACATCTTGTCCCTGCTCAAATGCTTTAAGCAAATTCTGGTCGCCTGACAGGTGCGCCATAATACGCAATTCAATTTGCGAGTAATCCGCGGCTATTAGCCTATGTCCTTCAGGCGCTATAAATGCTTGCCTGACACGACGCCCTTCAGCCGTCCGAATGGGTATATTTTGTAGATTGGGGTCAGAAGATGAAAGTCTGCCCGTTGCAGTGCCGGCCTGATGGTACGAGGTATGAATGCGCCGCGTCGTGGAATTAATCATAACCGGCAGCTTATCGGTGTAGGTCGATTTTAATTTGGCCAGACCCCGATGCTCTAGGAGTACTTTGGGCAATGGATAATCCAGCGCTAACTCCTGTAAAACCTCTTCTTTGGTCGACGGCGCTCCCTTGGCAGTTTTCTTTAACACCGGAATTTCTAATTTTGTAAATAAAATCTCAGCAAGCTGCTTGGGGGATGCTAGATTAAATTGCTGCCCTGCCAATTCCCAAGCTTGAGTTTCTAGTTCAGCCAATCGCTCTGCCAGTTCTTGGCTTTGTTGAAACAATAATGTGTCATCAACCAGCGCACCGGTTCGCTCAATGCGTGACAACACTTTTATGAGTGGTAATTCGATCTCTTCGAATAGAGTTTTTAAGGGTAATTCAGCCTTTACCTGTGGCCACAGCGCCTGATGTAATCGAAGCGTAATATCTGCATCTTCGGCCGCATAGGGCCCAGCCTGCTCAAGGGCAATTTGGTTAAAAGTTAGCTGTGATGAGCCCTTACCTGCGATCTCAGTAAAGCTGGTTGTCTCAACATCTAGATAATGTTGAGCCAAGCTATCCATATCATGTCGCGTTGCCACGCTGTTTATAACGTAGGATTCCAACATAGTGTCATAGGCAATACCTTTCAGGTCAATGCCATGCTGTGCCAACACGCTTGTATCATATTTTAAATTTTGACCCACTTTCTTGATTTTTGGATCTTCAAGAATTGGCTTGATTGCCTCAAGTACCATTTCCCGCGGTAACTGCTGTGGGGCGCCTAAATAGTCATGGCCAAAGGGAATGTAGGCGGCTTCGCCGGCTTCAACTGCAAGGCTAATCCCCACAAGATCTGCCACCATATAATTCAGGCTAGTAGTTTCAGTGTCTACAGCCATAAGCTGACTGTTTTGTAGTTTTTGTAACCAGTTTGAAAATTGTTGCTGATCTAATAGGGTTTCATAATTAATGGTTGAAGGTGTAACTACCGATGGCTGACTACTGGGCTGAATCGCCTGAGAAGTTGATTTTGGCTGTGCTGGAGTAGCATCGCCCGATAGCTCATTAATCCAAGTTTTGAATTCTAAGTCGATAAATAAGTTAAGTAGCTTCTCGTTATCTGGCGCCTGATTAGCTAGCTCATCAACGGCAAGATCAACCTCTACATCAGTTTTAATGGTGGCTAATTGATAGGAAAGATAAGCTAGGTCACGGTGCTCTTCAAGTTTTGCGGCCATGGTTTTTGCACCGCGAAAACTCAAGGTTTCAACCTCGTCGAGACGCTGATAAATTGAATCAATGCCGCCCAGCCCTTGGAGTAAGCCAAGTGCGGTTTTTTCGCCAACTCCGGGAACCCCCGGTATATTGTCAGATTTATCACCCAGTAGCGCTAGAAAATCAATAATTAACTCAGGCGGAATGCCAAACTTAGCTATTACCCCTTCCCTATCAAGCTCGGTGTCAGTCATGGTGTTCACTAGACTAATATGCTCATTAACCAGCTGAGCTATATCCTTGTCGCCAGTTGAAATAACCACGGGCTGTTTTTTTTCAGTGGCCTGAACTGCATAGGTACCGATGACATCGTCTGCCTCAACACCCCCAATGCTTATCAGTGGCATACCCATAGCTCGAATAACATCATGTATAGGCTGAATTTGCGATCTTAGCTCATCTGGCATTGGTGGACGGTTAGCTTTGTAGTCGCTGTATATGTCATCGCGAAATGTTTTACCTTTAGCATCAAATATAACGGCCGTGGTGCTGTCTGGGTAGTCCTTTTGCAGGCGTCTCATCATGTTGATAACCCCCTTGACTGCACCTGTTGGCAAACCTTTGCTATTAGTGAGCGGAGGCAATGCATGAAAGGCTCGGTAAAGGTATGAAGAGCCATCAACAAGAATCAGAGGCGTTTTATCAGTCATAATTTTTAGCTTTAGTGGTTAATTCAATTAATTAATTAAGGATACATCAATTTTCAAAGCAAGAAGCAAATTGCTTTGCCAAGCCAAACATATATGCCTCGTAGCTAGGCAGCTCATCTTTATATGCCACCGCCAATATATCTATTGTTCTTGTCGGTACTGCCAAGTCCTTAGCGATGCCAACAGCATCTTTTTGGCCATGCTGTGGCTCTACAAAAACACAGCTAACGTCCCTTTTTTCGCCCTCTAGGCGCAAATTATATTGTGTTTTCGCACCCTGCTGCTTTCCTAACATGTCGCGAATTGAAAGCCCCGGCTGAAGATCAAATTCTTCAATAAAATAACCAAAACCTTGGTGATGAACGATGTAATTACCCTGTTTGGCGTTTTTCAGTCGAGCTTCTATATTTTGCTTAGTCTTTTGGCTGAATACTTTATCGGCCTTGATACCCAAGCGCTCCGACAACAGATGCGTTAACTGCTTAACAATTTCAGGTGATAGCCAAATGTGCGGGTCAATATCACCATGGTGGTCGTCATGGTCATTATGTGAGTTCTCTTTATAATCCTCGACATGCTTTTCCTTGTACCCTTCGTTATGTTCTAAGCCCTCTTTATAATCCTCGGCATGATGTTCATTGTGAGCAGAGCCTTGGTGGTCAGTCTCTAGCAAGTCCATTGCCGTAACTAACTTTTCTAAGGGAACATTGGCGAACTGTTTGGCAGATCTAACTTCAAATTCTGGCCCAATCCACAATACTAGATCTGCATCTGCAATTTTTCGCACATCTGAGAGCTTAATGACAACATCATGGGGTGAAAGCGCCGCAGGCATCAGATATTCAACCGTCACATTATCTTTAAACGCCGACTGGGCAACAATTGCCAGAGGTTTAATACTGGTGACCAGTAACGGCTTGCCTTTTTCTTGGGCAGAAACTGCTGAAGCTAGGGAACATAACGCAAAAAACAAAGAAAGGCAGAGGGCCTTAAATGCAATGTTATAATATAACATAATTAATATATCACCAGTTTAATTCAGTAAAAAACACTTTTAGAGCTATATAATTCATAAATAGTTGTGTTATATTATAACATACTACTTATAACCATGGCTATCATATGCTCACTAATGCGCGCTTAGTCTACCAGCCACACGATCATGTTCGCTCGATCAATGCCGCCCTAGATCGTGCTCACGAAATATGCGAAACCGCAAATGTACGCCTTACGGCAACTAGAGAGGCTATATTAAGGCTACTATGGCAGAGCCATCAACCCTTAGGCGCCTATCAGCTCCAGCAGCAATTAGCCAAGATTACCGACAAGCCCGTCGCACCGCCAACCATCTACCGAGCCATTGAATTTCTTATCGATTTAGGCCTTGTGCACCGCATTCCTTCATTAAATGCCTTTATTGGCTGTCCATTTCCTAGCAGCGAACACAGCAATATCTTTTTAATCTGCGAAAGTTGTAAAACTGTAGCAGAAATAGCGGATAATAGGGTTAATACTTTGTTAGAGACGCTGAGTGATAAGGCTGACTTTAAACTCAAGTCACAGTCTATAGAGCTTTTTGGTCTCTGCCCAAATTGTGAGCCTGGAGTTAAGGATGAATAGCCCGCTAATAGCCCTTGAATCTATCAGCAAGTCTTTTGCAGAGAAAAATGTTCTGCAAAATGTTTCTATGACTGTTAATAGGGGTGAAATTACCACCATTATTGGGCCCAATGGAGCTGGAAAGTCCTCTTTAGTCCGCGCTATACTCGGACTGATAACCCCAGACCAAGGCAATATAAAAAGATCTAAGGATTTAGTGATTGGCTACATGCCGCAAAAAATTCATATAGATCCCACATTGCCAATCTCAACTTGTAGGTTTTTACAGCTAGCCAATACCTCCCATGATGCCTGCCACAAAGCACTAGACCTTGTGGGTATACCCGAGGTTAAAAATACCCCTTTTCATAAATTATCCGGTGGCGAAATGCAGCGAGCACTGCTAGCCAGAGCCATTTTACGCCAACCCAATTTGTTAGTTTTGGATGAACCTGTTCAGGGCGTAGATTTCAATGGTCAAAACGCGCTATATGGCTTAATTGGGGAACTTAGGTCTTCCTTGAATTGCGGAATCGTCATGGTTTCTCATGATTTACACCTTGTGATGTCTGCCACCGATCACGTTATTTGCCTCAATCATCATATTTGCTGTCAAGGCAAGCCTGAACAGGTGACTCAAGACCCTGCTTATCTGGATATTTTTGGTGAAACCGCGCTCTATAACCACCATCACAATCACCAGCACAGCTTGCAGGGCAAGGTATCAGACGATGGCGGCAATCATCAACATGGGGAAGGGTGCCAACATGATTGATTTTTTGATTTATGCACTACTTGCCGGTCTGGGTGTTGCGCTAGTAGCGGGGCCCCTAGGTTGCTTTGTGGTATGGCGACGCATGGCATACTTTGGCGATACCCTTGCCCACAGTGCGTTGCTTGGGGTTTCGCTGGGTGTTTTATTAAATGTTGATCTTGGTATTGCTGTTACTGCAGTTTGCCTATTAATGGCGCTGGGGCTGGTAGCGCTAGATCATCAGGGGGTATTAGCACTAGATACCCTTTTAGGCATTCTATCTCATTCCTCTCTGGCCGCGGGACTGGTGGTGATTTCATTACTTTCCGACGTCAGAGTAGACCTGATGTCTCTATTATTTGGCGACCTGCTATCTGTCACTAAGGCAGATTTATGGGTCATTTATTCAGGGGCAGGGATAGCCATTCTACTACTAGCAACCTTATGGAAGTCGTTGATTAGCATTACTGTGGAGCCAGAATTAGCGGCAGTAGAAGGGGTTAAAGTTGCCCGCGTGCGCACAGCTTTAATGGTTATTACGGCATTAGTCATTGCAATTGCCATGAAAATTGTTGGGGTCTTATTAATTACCGCATTACTAATTATTCCCGCTGCCACCGCGCGCAGAATTAGCGCCACACCTGAATCAATGGCCATGGTTGCTAGTCTAGTTGCAATGCTAGCGGTAGTCTCTGGACTTGGCGCCTCCTGGTATATTGACACACCTGCAGGACCCTCCATTGTGATTAGTGCTACTCTAGCTTTTTGTCTATCATTGGGGCTGAAGCAAAAAGGCTAGCCCCCAATCTATCGGCTAGTACTATTAAATCTTAGCCAGCCCTTCAGATAGCGCTTGCCATACTTCATCGGCGTCACTTTCGGCGCCGCTGTTACTCTTATTAACTGTATCCAAAAGAACTGATCGACCTATACCCGCCGCCTTGGAGGCCTGTATATCGGTTTCATTATCACCAACCATGATGCAATCACTGGACTTTAAGTCAAAATCTTTAATAGCTTGCAGCAACATGCCTGGGGCAGGCTTACGACAGTCACTTTTTTTCAAATAGGGCGGTTGGGCTTTTTCAGGGTGATAGGGGCTGTAGTAAAGGCCGTCAATTTCGCATTGATTTTCTGCAAACTGCGCTTTCATCCAGTCAGCAAGCTTTAAAAAATCACTTTCTGAATAGTATCCACGACCAATGCCTGACTGGTTAGTGGCAATAATAAGCTTGTAGCCACGTCGCTTAGCATGCTGGCAAAGCTCAAAAATGCCGGGCATGAAATCAAATGCTTCAATTTTATGCACATAACCATGATCGATGTTAATAACACCGTCTCTATCTAGAAAAACTGCCTTATTGCTCATGCCAACTTTTGCTCCCTCACAACAGTATCGAACATCTTTATAACCGATTCTGTTGTTATCTGTTTCATCAGCTCACTGCCTTTATTGCGTCGCCCCCAAGGAAGCTGCTGACAAGACCTGCCATATTGCTGCTCTAGATTGTGATGATATACCTCAACCACATAATCTTGATATAAATAGGGCCCTGTTCGCGCGGGATTTGAATGTGCATACAGGCCAATAACTGGCGTTCCCATGCAAACCGCCATATGCGCAGGCCCTGTATCTGGGGCAATCACTAGCGAAGCCTGTTCAAGCAAACATAAAAGCTGTTTTAATGAAGTCTTAGCTACCAAGTCTACTATAGGGAAGTTGGCTAATGTCATAATTTCTGCGGCCAGATCTCGTTCTAACTGCGTTGGCCCGCCGGTTAACACCACTGAAAATCCTTGATTATAAGCATATTGAGCAACCTCAACATATCGACTGGCAAGCCAATTTCGTTCTGCACCGCTAGCCGCCGGCGCAATAACCAAAACTTTCCCCATGCCATCCAATTGCTGTTGCGCGAATGCTTTATCAGCGTCGGTAACCGGCATCTGCCAAGATGGTTTGAAGCTTGGCACACCAATAGCATGCGCAAAACCCATAAAACCCTCAATCACATGGGCTTCACTTTTCTTTTCGATTCGCTTATTAACAAATAGGGAATGGCCTTCTTTGGCTCGCTGCCAATCGAAGCCAATTTTTACTTTGGCGGGAATACAGCGCGCAACCAGATTGGCTCGCAGAGCTACCTGCATATGCAGTAACACATCAAAAGTTGTGTTTTGAAATTCTCGCTTAATTTTTTGATAAGCCAACTTGCCCTGACTTTTATCAAAAACCACAAAGCTCACACCCGGCAAACCCTTTAATAGGGCGGCTTCGACCTTGCCTATTACCCAGGTAATTTTGGACTCAGGATAATGGCTTTGGATTGCCTGTACCACAGCAACGGCATGGCATACATCGCCAACAGCCGAAAGCCGGAGAACACAGATGTCCTTGGGTTTATCTGATAATATCACTTGCAACCTTAGCTAATATAATGAAGTTCGCGATGCGCTTCATAGTTTTTAAGTCAAACCCACTGAAGATCAATTGGGCCATATATCACTGCTTCATCAAGCTTGTTATACTAATAAAAATCAAGGTAATCCCTATGCTCGATATCATTAATAACGGCAATCATACATTACTCACTGCCGTTACTAACCCCCTAAAGATAAACCGAAATTGGTTTTCACCCGAATACTGGCGCAGCCAAAATGCCATTATAGCGGAAAAAAAAGGCCGCTCTACTACCTGGTTTATTAAGTACTCTTCAGGCATAGCGGTGCTCCGTCACTACTGGCGTGGCGGCCTAGTTGGCAAAATCCTTAGCGATCAGTATCTGTTTACGGGATTAACAAATACCCGCACTTACCAAGAATTCACGTTGCTACTTGAGCTCCAAAAAAGAGGACTCAATGTACCCATGCCAATTGGCGCTCAGGTTAAAACCGCAGGCTTGGTTTATCGCGGCGACTTGCTTACCCAAGAAATTGCAGGAGCGCAAAGTTTACGAGAAGTCCTACAACAAAGACCCTTAACAACTGAGGACATAACCAAGGTAGGGGAGACGATTGCAGCCTTTCACCAGCAGGGCGTCTATCACGCTGATCTAAATATTAATAATATTCTGTTTGATCAAGAGCAAAGGGTATTTATTATTGATTTTGATAGAGGTCGCCTAGTTCGTCCAGGCCACCCGAGTTTAAAGCAAAACATGGCTCGGCTGAAACGGTCATTTTTGAAAGAGGCTTCGAGAAACAGCCCCTTTTATTGGCAGGACAGGCAATGGAGCAAGCTAATTGAAAGCTATGAAAAGACTATGGCTAGCTAGTTTTTATTTTCTTGATAACATTTGAGGTTGAGCAATTATTCACAAATTCCAGCACCTCAACGCGACCGCCATTGGCTAATACTGTGTCTGCACCGGCAATATCTTCCACCTTATAATCGCCGCCTTTTACCAGAATGTCTGGATTAAGAGCCTTGATTAAATTGGCTGGCGTGTCATCTTCTTCAATAGCGCCAAAGGGAATTACCCAATCAACCGAAGCCAACGCCATCAGGACGGTGGCCCGCTCTTCTAGCTTATTAATTGGACGGTCTGCACCTTTGAGTCGAGTTATAGATTGATCATTATTCAAGCCCACTACCAGCTTATCGCCACGGGCTTTTGCCTGAGCTAAATAGCGTACATGGCCCGCATGTAAGATATCAAAACAACCATTGGTAAATACAATGGTTTCGCCTCGCCGCTTAGCCTGCTCAATATGATCAAATACTTGTGCAGTATCAGGGTGGTAACGTTCACCCGTTTTACCCAGATACTCAGCCAACTTAGCTGACAATTCTTCAGGGGAAACCGTTGCAGCACCTAATCGAGTCACCGAAATCCCTGCGGCAACATTGGCAATCTCTACCGCTTGAGCCTCGGGCATCTGGGTTGCCAACATCACGGCAAGAGTAGCAATGACTGTATCACCAGCCCCAGTGACATCAGCTACCTCTAATGTTTGCGCATCAAAGTCATGCTTTTGTTGTGGCGAAATTAATGACATGCCCTGCTCGGAACGCGTCAGCAGCATAGCGCCAAGTTTACAGTCTGAAATAATCTTTCTGACGCTCTGGGCAATCTGCTTTTCGTCGCCTAAAAGCCCGCCAGCCGCAAGATATTCAGTTAGGTTTGGGGTGATAAAGTCGGCACCCGCATAGTCTGACAAATCTTTTGACTTGGGATCTACTAAAACAGTTTTACCGGCTTTTTTCGCCAAGCTAATCATGTCACCAATATTGGCTAATGATCCTTTGTTGTAGTCGGAAAAAAGCACCATCTCAAACTGCTCAACCAGGGAGGCAAAGGCCTCACTCAATTGGTCAGCATTTTTTTGCGTAAATGACTCCTCAATATCCAGCCTAACGACCTGCTGACGGCGGCTTAGAACGCGAATTTTGGTAATGGTGGGTGCCTGCGACTGCTTGACCAACCGAGAACTGATACCCTCGCCTTTAAGTAAAGTCTCTAAATGTTTGCCGTTATCATCATCGCCAATTATCCCTAGCAGGCTTGCATTAGCCCCAAGGTGTACGATGTTTTTTGCCACATTGGCCGCACCCCCAGCCTTATCTTCAAACTCTGACACCTTAACCACTGGCACTGGGGCTTCGGGTGAAATGCGTCCGGTGTCACCATGCCAATAGCGATCTAGCATGACATCCCCGACCACCAGTATTTTGACGTCTTTGAGTTTTTGAAAATACGATAAATCCATTATTCGGCGTCCACCACAAGGGCATCAATTGCCTCACACAGCCAGTGACCGATAAACATGTGCGCTTCTTGAATACGCGCAGTTTCGTCATTAGTAATAATGATGGGTAGTTTGGCGATATCTTTAACCTTTCCGCCATCACGCCCGGTTAGGGCGACCGTATAGGCGCCTATTTCATTAGCCGCGCTCAGTGCAAGATTGATATTAGCGCTTGTGCCTGAGGTTGTGAGTCCAATGACCAAATCTTCCGGCTTACACAGACCTTTAACCTGTCGTTCAAATACCGTGTCAAAATGATAATCATTGGAATGAGCGGTTAAAATAGAGGTATCTGTGGTCAATGCAATTGAGGCCAGTGGGCCACGCTCATTTTTATAGCGCACCATAAATTCAGCGGCTAAGTGCTGGGCATCTGCGGCACTACCGCCATTGCCCATCCATATCACCTTGCCGCCGCTTTGAAGGCTCTTATTACAAGCCTCAAGTAAAGCCAACACAGATTCATGATGGCTATCCATTAGCTCAAATGCCTTTTTGTGGCGTTCTAGGCTGGCGAAATAGCTTTGTTTAATTTGGCTAGAAATCATAGTCACAGCTCAATTACTTTATTTGAAAAATTCAATTATTACACATTTAGAGAAGGCAGACTTCACTATTTAAATTATCGCGATATATTGAAAAAAACCAAGTCTAGTGCCAGAAGATGGAACCCTCAAGTTGGCCATAATTTTCTGAGTACACACTAGTCCCTAGTGTCACAGATAAGCGCATAGGATTTTGCTGTAATTGTCGACGATGCTCTAATTTAAATTCATAGGCAGTATCATAACGCGACTTATCTTGATGATTAATGGTTGATAGAAAAGCCGTCCACCCCGCTGTACCTGAAGTGGCATAATCCAGTGAGATTTTGTTTGCAGTAGCTGGTATGCCATGACCAAAGTCCCTTTGATCGGCAATATAGTTGCCAAATACAAAACCACTGTTGGTATTACCAAAAGCGTATAGATGATTTGTATACCAGGCTGTTTTGTAACGATTGAACTCATACCTCAAGGCAACTTTGTCGCTAATTTGCGGCATGAAAATACCCAGATTAGTTGCCTGATTACCTAAGCTAAAATTACTATGCCCCTGAGTATCCTCGGCAGCTAATTCAGCGTAAATTTCAATGGGCATGCCTCTATTAAACTGATAGCTTGTGGTGACTGACGCCATTTGATCGCCAAATTCTGTTGTTTTTTCATCCTCTGAAAAAGAGTTGTCATGTTTCACAGGGTTAAAAAAAGCATTGATAATATCGCTCGTAGATACCTCTCTAGGGCCGCCGCCAAATTGCAACATCCTGCTAAAACCCAAGGTCCAAAATTCTGTTGGACTTAGACTTAAATGTGTACCAATCAGGTGCGGGCTTCCGTCATGCCATTGGTCGAGATATCTAATTCCGTTTTTCACCTTATCAAGGCGGGTATAAAATAGTTCAAAATTTGCCTGCCAAAAACGCTCAATAGGAGAAACCGTACTCAGGGTAATCGATGGGCCCATCTCGGCATTATTTGATATCAACTGAGAAGAAAAACTAAAGGGCGAATACCAATGCTCCCTGTAGCCCAGATCTAACTGTAAATTTCCTTTACTGAAGCCGACAAAGGTATTGTAGGGGACCAAAGAACCTGCATCAGCACGATATTCAACACCGGCTTGTACCAATGTATAGTCATTAGGTCGCCAGGAGCCCTCTGCGAAAGCCTGTAAATACTCATCAGAAGATAATCCTCGTTGATTGGCTATAGGCATTTTTTGATCTACGGAAACGCGGGCCACTAATCCTACTCGACTCATTGAGTCATTAACTCGATAGGATTCTAATCCATTATTTACAGCCTGATAAAGCGATGGGTTTGTGCTTTCTATCTGGTTAAGTGCCCTATCAATATTGGCTATTGAGTACGGCTTTTTCATTGGATTGCCGCTTGTCAGTAAGAACAGATGGTCTATTTGATTCTGTAAATAATTATCTGCACCAATCGGTAGGTAAGCGGTTGGCGCGGCATTAACTAATGCGCTCACAAAAAAAATCATGCCGACAAAGCTTCGTAACACTGGGCTATCTCCTAATAGTAATTTAAGATCCTTAATATCATTGATATAAGCAGTTTTTATATCTAAACAGATGGCCACAATGCTAAGATAATAAGGATTATTTTAGGAATAATAAATGGTTCGCGCTACATATTCACTTGTTTTATATCTTTTGAGCCCGATAATATTTTTCCATCTTTGGAGTCGTGGCCTAAAGAACAAACACTATCGCGGGCGCTTGGCTGAGCGCCTAGGGTTTTATCGCGAGCAACTCAAAACTCATAGCCTAGTACTTCACTGCGCCTCGGTTGGCGAAATCATGGCTGCCAGACCACTGATTAACAGGCTTCTCTCAGAAACCCCTAGTCAGTCACTAACTATCACCTGCAATACCCCCAGTGGCTCTGAGCAAATTGATAAGTTGTTTGGCGATTCCGTTCAGCACATCTATTTGCCTTTAGATTTTCCGGGCAGCGTGGCGCGTTTCTTAGAAAAACTAAATCCCAAGGCCTTGGTTATTTTAGAAACCGAGCTTTGGCCAAATTTAATCATTAAATCCAAACAGTATCAGCTGCCTGTTTTGGTTGTTAATGGCCGACTTTCTGCAAACTCTTTAAGCAAATACCAATTATTTTCATCATTAAGCAAACAATTAATGGGTTCTATTTCTATGGTAGCTGGGCATAGTGAAGAGGATCTTAGTCGCTTTAAGCAACTGGGGCTAGATGATGCCAAAGCTTCAGCTACTGGGTCCATAAAGTTTGATATTGGTATCACCGGTCGGGCTCGCAAAAACGCAGAAACACTCAAGGCCCAACTGGCTAATTATGATTTTGTTTGGGTTGCCGGCTCCACGCACCCAAAGGAACATGAGCAGATATTGAAGGCTCATAGTCAACTTAGCAAAAACATCAACAGCTTATTAATTATAGCGCCACGTCATATGGAGCAATTTAAGCCCGTTGCTGAGTTACTATCAGATTCAAAAATAGGCTTCGCCGAGCGCAGCAAGAACAACTTAAATGGACAGCCTGTTTTGCTCGCCGATAGCATGGGAGAGTTGATGACCTTTTTTGGCGCAGCAAACTGCGCATTTATTGGCGGTAGTCTTATCGACCGCGGAGGGCACAATCCATTAGAAGCGGCGGCATGGTCTATACCGGTAATTACCGGCCCTAGCTACTACAACTTCGCACAGATTTACCCTCAGCTAATCGCCAATAAGGGCTGCATTGAGGTGGATTCAGCTAAGGCCTTAGGCGAACAACTAAAATTATTCGCAAGCAAGCCAGAGCAAGCCATGAAACAAGGGCGAAAAGCCCTTGGAATAGTTAAGCAAAACCAGGGAGCACTGGATAAAACGTTTAAACTTATATTAAAGTTCTTAAACTAATATCTAGAATTTACTACTGCCCGCAATGGACCGCCAAGTACTTCGCATGGTGATTTCAGTGTGCGGCGCCTTGAAGAAACCATGATAGTCACCCATGGGGTTAACCAAAATCAACTGAGTACTATGATCTACAGTGTAGTCATCGCCGCTAAGAGGCACCTGATTATAGGCCACATTAAGCTCTGCGGTTAGCCTGCGAATCAAATGCTTATTACCTGTGACACCGGTAAATTCTGAATTAAAATAGGGCACATATTCGGCTAACTTTTCTACTGTATCGCGCTCTGCATCTAAAGAAATCATAACCACCTGAAGTCGCTCTTTCTCACTGTCCTTTAGCTTGCTGTAGGTGTCATTGAGCATGGCAAGGGTCGTTGGGCAGATATCTGGGCAGTGGGTAAAGCCAAAGAAAACAATAGTCCAGATGTCTTTCATCTTGGATTTATTAAATACCTGTCCTCGGTGATCCTGTAATTCAAAGTCGCTAAAAATTCTCGGCTTATCCAACACAATCGCGCCATTAATCTGCAGTTCTTCTTTAGACATAATAACGGGCTGATTCATACGCCATGCAAAGCCATAGATAACCAACAATATAAAGCCAATTAAGACCATAATAGTCATTCTAATTCTGTTTTTTTGTTCCATATTGATCAGACCTTGAATAGCGCGAGTAAAATTAAATTAAATACCTACCGACTGCACTAAATAGTGATCGAGTAGCATAATGACAAACAGCAGCATCAGATAAAGAATAGAATATTTAAAGGTTCTCATTCCTGAATCTTTGTTCAGCCACATCAGCGCGGAATAGAATAAAAAGCCTGCGCCTAAAATTAAGCATCCCGCTAAATACAGCCAGCCGAAAAGACCAGTGAGATAGGGCATAATTGTTACCACGATAAGCATCAGGGTATACAGCACAATGTTAATTTTGGTGTAGGTGTCGCCGTGAGTCACTGGCAACATAGGGATGTCTGCCTTGGCGTATTCTTCTTTGCGATGCAGTGCTAACGCCCAAAAATGCGGGGGCGTCCAAGCAAAGATGATCAGAACTAGCAGTAGTGCGTTGTAATGCACCTCGCCAGTTACTGCCACCCAACCCAATAGGGGTGGCGCAGCGCCAGCTAGCCCGCCAATCACGATATTCTGTGGCGTAGCTCGCTTGAGGTACATGGTGTAAATAAAGGCATAGCCAATAGAAGACGCCAACGTCAGCCAAGCTGTTAGTAGATTGGTGAAAAGCACCAAAATAACAACACCCAACAGCCCCATTAACAGCGCAAAAATTATCGCTTGATTGGGACTAAGACGGCCCTTAGCAATAGGTCGATTTGCGGTACGCGCCATCTTTTCGTCAATATGTCGATCCACCACATGATTAACTGCCGCGGCAGCGCCGGCGCATAGGGCAATGCCTAGGTTACCAAAAATTAAAATATCCAGAGGCACGGCGCCAGGCGAAGCTAATAGCATGCCAATCAGCGAAGTAAGTAGCATCAGCACCACAACATTAGGCTTACATAGCTCTAAATAGTCTCGCCAGCTGACTCCAGTTTGATTATCTATTTTTGACTCCAACATATTCTCCGAATAAACGATTTAAATCGCTGAATTAACGATCAGGGGAGTATTTTAACAGATGTTTAAGGTCATCAAGCAGTCCATTCGCATCATTGTCTGCTGTAAAGTACAGAATCGCCTTATTATCTGGGGTTACCACAAAATATCGCGTGCTCACCATGTCCCAATCAGCGGAATTATTAACCAATAATTGCTTAAATTGGGCAGTATCAAGATCCGCTAACTGTAAAAATGGATGCTGTTCAGTCAGCCATTGTGTATCTAGTAATTGATTAGGGCTCTGAAGAAAAGTACGTTGCACGCGCCCCGTATACTTGCCTAGCAACATATGAATCTGACGGGTATTTAATAGAATGTCTTCGCAGACCTGACCGCAGGTATCACCACCCACAATAACAATTTGCCATTTAGGCTTTTCGCTGGCTGGAATCGCATTCAGCAAAGAACTGACATCAAGCGCAGGCTTTACTAGCTGACCCTGATTAGTGGTACCAAATAATTCAATCATTTTTTGCCGCTGTTCTTCAGACTTAGGCACCATAAGGAAACCAAAAGCGATAACTCCAAAGACAATTATCAGCATTAACCAAATTTGATATCTAAAACTTTTTTGTTTGGCATCCAATGACTTCTGATCTGACATAATTTATTCCTGTAATCTTATTCGGGTAGTTTATTTTTTCGTTGCTTCAGCCAGCTGGCAATATTTGAGTTAGCAATAATGGTCATTATTAGCAGGGTGATCGCCATAGCGAACCACTGCACAGCATAGCCTACGTGTTTTTCTGGCTTAACCGCTACTGTTGTCCAGCCCGTTTTAAGCGCACCGATGGAATCTTGGTCTAGGCGCAACTGGTAGGGCATAAAAGGCCCATTAAACAGCTCTTCCGCTCTCTCTAGGGTAATCCAGCCTACCCGGCTAGGCCAGTCTTGCACCTGACGAATACCGTCGTCTAAACGATAACCACCTTTTAAGGCTCGATACAGATAACCTCGCAACTGAATCTCACCTTCTATAGGCGAAATCGAGGGCAATATACCACGATCCAAAGAGGCTTCAACCCAGCCTCTATTAATCAACAATTTTTCTTTTGCACCCGATAATGTCACTGACTGTAATATTTCGTAACCCGGGCGGCCATTCTTCACCTTATTATCGAGAATAATGATGCGCTGATTGTCCACCTTGCCGCGAATCCATGCCAGTCGATACTGCTGGTCTTCACCAGTGACTAGCTCATCCGCGTTAATAACAGGGGGTAGCTGCTGGTTGCGCGCGTGATGATCAACAATCTGCTGTTTTTCATCCCCACGCTCCAACTGCCATGAGCCCAAACTAACTAAAAAGGGCAACATTAATAACGAAAACACTAATAACTTAGCGTTGGGTTGCCATTTAAAGCTATTAGTTTTTTGAGCCGAGTCCGTCATCTGTGGTTAAATGTTCCTATCTCAACAATGGATTCAATCATGTTACTAAAAGTCATTATCATCATTTTGTTTATCGGTGTCATTGCTAGCTTATTTGGCGGGCTGAATTTTCTCGTGAAAGACATGGGTAATTCAAGCAAGCGTTTACTTTACGCATTAGGCATTAGGATTGGCCTTGCCGGCTTACTTATTGCCTGCGTTATCTATGGCGTCTCCAGCGGGCAATTAAATAGTACCGCGCCCTGGGATCGTCAACTGCATCCCGAGAATGTTACTCCCTACCAACCGGCTACCAAAGAATAATAGCTCAAAAACCAAAACGGCCAGGCAATGCCTGGCCGTTTAATTCAAGCTACGACTGTTTTACGCCAAGACGTAAACAAATAAGAACAGTCCAACCCAAACCACATCAACAAAGTGCCAGTACCATGAGGCAGCTTCAAAACCAAACTGATCATCATTGCTAAAGTGCCCTTTAAGGCCTCGCAACCACTGTACTAACAGCATACAGGTACCCAGAGTAACGTGCGCCCCGTGGAAGCCGGTTAGCAAGAAGAAGGTAGTACCATAGATGCCCGTTTCAAGAGTCAAACCCATGTGCTGATAGGCATGAATATACTCTTCCGCCTGCAAGAATAAGAAGAAGATACCCAAGGCCACTGTAATACCTAGCCAGGTATTAAACTTCTTGCGGTTATCATTTTTAAGGGCGGTATGAGCGATGTGAACAGTAACGCTAGACGTCATAAGAACAACCGTATTCCACAGCGGCAACCAGCTTAATAGGCTACTCCAACCAGGGAAGTTCATGTTTTGCTCAGGGCCTTTAAACTGTGCGTCTTCACCATTGGCCATTTGATCTGGCGTCACCATCACTGGCCATTCAGCTTGGTAGCCAGGCCATAGGATTTGGTTGTTTGCTGCAGCTGCGTCAGTAGGCGTATCGTCGAACAGGCCAATCGCAGCCTCACCACCTAACCAGGAGTTTGCAAATACTCTCACATAAAAGAGTGCGCCAAAGAAAGCGACAAAGAACATGAGCTCAGAGAAAATAAACCACAGCATACCCAGCACATAAGATTTTTTAAGCTGGTCATTGGCTAGGCCGCGCATATTTTCATCAATAACTATGCTCCACCACTTGTACATCACCAAAACCATGATCAGTAAACCGATCAGAAAAATCGTTGGCGAACCGCCCTCTATTACCCAGCTGGCTGCACCAAAAGCAAGAATACCCATACCGGTAGCGGTAATGATTGGTAGCTTACTTTGCTCTGGTACGTAATAACTACTTTCTGTTGACATCTGTGTTCTCCATTTCTAAACCTAGTGCTACTTTTAACTAAATCTCAGTTAGCTAAAAACTCACTGTATTTGTGAGACCGATAATTCTGAGCGGTCTGTTATATCAAATAATGTATAAGATAATGTGACTGTGTTCACACTATGCGGTAAATCTGGGTCTATGATAAACACTAGACCTAATTCTGCCTGATCACCTGCCGCCAAGGGCTGGCTATCAAAGCAAAAGCATGCTGTTTTATGAAAATAATCTGCCGCATTGTTTGGCAATACATTAGGTATAGCCTGTGCGATCATATCTTCACCGGTGGTGTTATGAGCGAAAAAATTAACCGCTCTTGATTCGCCTGGGTGAACAACAACACTGTATTCCATGGGGTAGAACTCCCAAGGCATTTCAGCGTTGTTAGTCGCCACAAACTGCACTTCCACCTGCCGAGAGGTGTCTACACGCACGTCTACCGCTTCGTATTTACCATCGGTTTTGCCACCAATTCCCGTAATCTCACAAAACAGATCATACAGCGGCGGCAAAACAAAAACGGCAAACAAAAACATAGCCACCGCCATTGCCACTAACTTGGCTAATAGTTTGCGATGACTAGTCTGCATAACCAATACCTATTTAACCTGTGGTGGCTTTTCAAAGGTGTGATAAGGCGCTGGTGTTGGAACTGTCCATTCCAAACCTTCTGCTCCTTCCCAAACCTCTGGCTTGTCCACTGGCTTGCCGTGAGTAATCGTACGCACAACATTAAATAGGAAGAGTATCTGAGCAGCACCGTACATAAATGCACCAATACTAGATACCATATTCCAATCAGCAAACTGAAGACCATAGTCAGCATAACGTCTAGGCATACCGGCTAGGCCCAAGAAGTGCTGAGGCATAAAGGTGATGTTAAAACCAATAAAGGCAATCCAAAACTGAACCTTACCCATAGTTTCGTCATACATCTTGCCACACCACTTTGGTAGCCAATAGTAAACCGCCGCAGTACCACTAAATACTGCACCAGCAACCATCACATAGTGGAAGTGGGCAACAACAAAGTAGGTATCATGGTATTGAATATCTGCCGCCGCAATTGACAGCATGAGACCGGTAAATCCACCGAAGGTAAACAGAATAACGAAGGCAATACTAAACAGCATCGGGGTTTCAAATGTTAATGAACCCTTGTACATGGTAGTAATCCAGTTAAATACTTTCACCCCGGTTGGTACCGCAATCAACATGGTGGCATACATGAAGTACAGCTCACCGGCGATCGGCATACCTACTGTAAACATGTGGTGCGCCCATACGATAAACGACATAAACGCAATCGATGCTGTGGCATAGACCATTGAAGAATAACCAAACAAAGGCTTGCGACTAAATGTTGGGATAATCTGAGAAACCACACCAAATGCTGGCAAGATAATAATGTAAACCTCAGGATGCCCAAAGAACCAGAATATGTGCTGGAACAGAACTGGGTCACCACCACCGGCAGCATCAAAGAAGCTGGTGCCGAAGTTGATATCCATCAACATCATAGTTACCGCACCGGCCAATACAGGCATTACAGCAACAAGCAAGAATGCAGTGATCAACCAGGTCCATACGAACATAGGCATTTTCATGTAAGTCATGCCTGGGGCGCGCATATTCATTACCGTAGCGATGATGTTAATTGAACCCATAATCGAGGATGCACCCATAATATGCACACCAAAGATAAAGTAGTTCACTGTATCTGGGGCATAGGTGGTTGATAGTGGCGCGTAGAAAGTCCAACCGAAGTTAGGGCCGCCACCTTCCATAAATAAGGTTGCTACAAGAATTGCGAACGCAAAAGGTAGAATCCAGAAACTTAAGTTATTCATGCGCGGTAGTGCCATATCTGGCGCACCGATCATCATTGGAATCAACCAGTTAGCCAGACCAACAAAGGCCGGCATAATGGCGCCAAATACCATGACCAATCCATGCATCGTAGTCATCTGGTTAAAGAATTCTGGTTTAATTAACTGCATACCCGGCTGGAATAATTCCGCGCGAATAACCATCGCGAAAGATCCACCCAAGATAAACATGGCAAAGCTGAACCATAGGTAAAGCGTGCCGATATCTTTGTGGTTTGTGGTAAATAACCAACGGCTTGCGTATTTTACCCAGCCGTCAGCTAATGTTGCGGGACCATGTGCCATATCGAAAACTCCCTATTTAGCTTGTTTGTAGTTAAGAACATCAACTGGCTGAGTAATATCACCCACATCGTTGCCCCAAGCATTACGCTCGTAATGAATAACTGCGGCTATATCAACTTCTGAAAGCTGATCCGCAAAAGATTGCATCGCAGTGCCAGGGATGCCGTCGACAACAACACGTAAGTGCTCAACAACTGGCCCCAAGGCAATCACACTGTTTTTAAGTGCTGGGAAAACGCCTGGAATACCTTCACCGTTGACTGCGTGACAGCCAGCGCATGAACGGTTATAAACCTCTTCACCCTGAACCATCAGCTCATCAAAGGTCCACTGCTTACCAATAGTAGAGGCATATTCAGCCGCAGCCGCTTTCTTATCCGCTAGCCATTGGTCATATTCAGCCTGTTCTTTAACTTCAACTACAACCGGCATAAAGGCATGACCTGAACCACATAGCTCAGTACATTCACCCACATAGGTGCCTGGCTTGTCAGTCTTGGCCCAAGCAGAAGTAAATAATCCTGGTACCGCATCACGTTTCACGCCGAAGTCTGGAACCCACCAGCTGTGGATTACATCGTTACCAGTAATCAAAAAACGTACTTTTTTGCCTGCAGGAAGAACTAAGGGCTCAGTCACTTCACGAAGATAGTGTTCGCCTTTAGGCTCTCTGCCATAAATTTCGTCTTGTGGAGTACGTAGCTCACTCATGAACTTAACGTCTTCGCCAAGATACTCGTACTGCCACTTCCACTGATAGCCGGTTACCTTAATGTCGATATCTGCATTTTCAGTATCGTAAACTTTAAGAAGGGCTGTGGTTGCAGGAATGGCCATAACAATCAAAATAATTGCAGGGACAATAGTCCAAAGCAACTCAACAATTAAATTTTCATGGAAGTTTTCCGCTACAGCGCCGCGAGATTTGCGGTGGGCATACATAACGTAAAACATGAAACCAAATACAGCTACACCAATAACGGTACATATCCACATCATAACCATATGGATATCGTAGGCTGCCTGACTGACTTCTGTAACTCCTTGAGGCATATTTAGCTGACTAGCTGCCGACTCGGCATGTGAACTAACAGCTGAAACCAAGGCCAGTACTGCACCGAGGGGTCTCAAGAAAAGCGCTTGCGCTTTTTTCAACATCGCTTGTATCTCCGTGGTAAGTCTATGAACTCTCTACCCTGCTTCATGAAAGCGCCGCCGAGAAAAACAGGCGGGCACTATTTGAGGCGCGGCATTGTACCAAACCTCGGTACTCTTCTCTAGGCTTATGCCTATGAATTTTTTCAATGTATACGCCATGATCAAACACCTTTAACTATCAAAACCTCAATAAAATCGCCTAAAAACCAACGCCAAATAACCACGCTGAATCTCCAGAAAACGAAAATTATTATTATTTTTAGAACGATTAGCCCGAGGGATCTAGTATTTTAACTGTCTGAATGGGTTCAGATTTTGACCGCATACCTTTAGTGACTCTAGTAATAAGCTCATTGGGCGATGAAGAAACTCGAATTTCATCTAGAAATCCACAGCTAACGCACTCGCGATAATCTGTGCCATCCTTGCTATACGCCACTATCTTGTCCATTTTTGAACATTTAGGGCACACTACACCAGCAATAAATTGTTTTTTAGTTGAAAACGCCATCAAAAATTCACCACAATAGGCTTAGAGAAGTTTGTGTAGAATACCAAACCAGCAATCTACATAAACAACTTACTATATTATAACCGCGGATAGCTATTATGGATCACTCAATAAGAAGTTTTAAAGGAATTAATCCCACTCTCGGAGAGCGAGTTTACATCGATCCGCAGTCAACGGTGATTGGCGACGTTCATCTTGGTGATGATGTTTCCGTATGGCCCGGCGCAGTGATTCGTGGCGATATGCACTCAATAAGAGTAGGCGCAAAATGCAATGTGCAAGACAATGCAGTACTTCATGTAACCCATGCTTCTGATTACAACAAAGACGGCTACCCACTGGTTATTGGCGAAGGGGTGATTATTGGTCATCGGGCTATTTTGCATGGCTGCACCCTAGGCAACCAGATTTTAGTCGGTAATGGCGCGGTGATTAATGATGGGGCAATCGTAGAAGACAACGTTATTGTCGGTGCAGGCTGTATGGTGCCGCCACGCAAAACCCTTGAAAGCGGCTTTATTTACGTGGGCAATCCCTGTAAAAAACTGCGCCCCCTGAGCGAAGACGAAAAGCAGTTTTTCAGCTATTCAGCCGCCAGCTACATTAGATTAAAAGATCAGTATTTATCCGAGCAGAGCTAGTCAGAACAAGACTACTTTGAAAGTTCGGCTCTAAGGTTAGCGATAACTGAAGCAGTCTCTGGGCGCACGTCGCGCCATAGGGCGAATGACTCCGCCGCCTGACCCACCAACATACCCAAACCATCGCTAACTAGGGCGCCGCGCTCGGTGGCCCATTGCATAAACGGTGTAGGCTCAGCGCCATACAGCATGTCATAGCAAGCAGTTGCGGCCTCTGGGTTGATAAGGCTATCTGGCAAAGGCGGTAAATCACCCTGAAGACCGGCACTGGTGCCATTAATAATCAAATCAAACTGTTGCTCACCCAGCATATCGTAGCCACAGCCCAGTAAATAACCCAATTCAGCAAAGCCCTTAGACAGCTGTAGCGCCTTATCCACTGTACGATTAGCAATCACCACATGTTGAGGCTGCTGTTCTAAGAGCGGCTCTAAAACACCGCGGACTGCACCGCCAGCACCTAAAATTAGCACTTTTTTATGGCGAATCTGCCAACCAAGATTGTGCACAATATCATTGACCAGACCAACACCATCGGTGGTATCACCCAACACAGTGCCATCTGCTTGCATCGAGAGGGTATTAACCGCGCCGGCACGACGTGCTCTCGGTGTGGTTCGCGCCACATAAGAATAGGCATCCTGCTTAAAGGGTACGGTAATATTTAATCCCTTGCCGCCATCAGCAAAGAAGACATCCGCCGCCGCCTCAAAGCCATCCTCAGCAACCAGCTGTTTGCTGTAGCTTAAATCCTGCTTAGTTTGCTCAGCAAACTGGCGGTGAATCTCTGGCGATTTACTGTGCGCTATAGGGTTGCCAAATACGGCATATTTATCTGTCATTAGATCCAGTCCCTATCCGTTAAATATTGGTCATATAACTCAGCTTCCGCGCTGCCTGCCTCTGGTTGCCAGTCGTATTCCCAGCGCACCATAGGCGGCATAGACATAAGAATAGATTCCGTACGCCCACCGGTTTGAAGTCCAAACAATGTACCGCGATCATAGACCAGGTTAAATTCAACATAGCGACCACGACGGTAAAGCTGAAAGCTTCGCTCACGCTCACCATAGGCCTGCTCACGACGGCGCTGCATAATCGGCAAATAAGCCTCAATATAGCTATCACCAATCGCCTGCATAAAGGCAAAACTTTGCTCAAACCCTAACTGATTAAAATCATCAAAAAATAAACCGCCTACGCCGCGCGGCTCGTCGCGATGACGCAAATAAAAATAGCTATCGCACTGCTTTTTTAGGCGAGGATACATTTCTTCCCCAAAGGGGTCGCAGGCATTTTTGGCGGTTTGATGCCAGTGCTCGCAGTCCTCTTGATTACCGTAGTAGGGCGTTAAATCATAGCCGCCACCAAACCACCAAACCGGGTCTTCACCGTCTTTTTCAGCAATAAAAAAGCGCACATTAGCATGGGAGGTAGGCATATAAGGGTTATGGGGATGAATCACCAGTGACACCCCCATCGCCTCAAAGCTACGACCCGCTAATTCAGGTCGACTCTGAGTTGCGGAGGCCGGTAACTGATCGCCAGAGACATGAGAAAAATTAACGCCGCCTTTTTCTATTATCTTGCCATCGGCAATCACGCGACTGCGACCGCCGCCGCCTTCAGGGCGAGTCCAGTTATCTTCTTGCCAAGCACTGCCGTCTTCCTGCCCCAATGCATCACAGATGCTATCTTGCAGACCCAGTAGGTAGCTCTTAACCAATTTTTTATCAATCGTTTGCATATTAGCCTTTACGGATGATCTTGCCATTTAGTAAGTGTCGAATTTCACTAGGCGCACTAGCCGAGCCGATAGTGCCAGAGGTAATGGCATCTAATCTGCGCCCAAAGTAGCTTCTAACTTTTAACGAATGAGTCGCCTCGGGCAAACCCTGAGGATTAGCCGATGTAGACACAATCGGACCACCAAAGGACTGACAAAGACTCGCCGCCAGCGGATGCGAAGTGACTCTAATTGCCAGTGTATCATGGTCGCCAACAATCCAATCCGGTGCTACGCCATTATGCGGGATCAGCCAGGTGATCGGCTTACTACTGGGTTGCTGTAACTGGCCTAGTTGAGTGGCTGTTAGGCCCTCAGTGAAGAGCGAAAACTGCTGCCAATCACAGGCGATAAGAATCACCCCTTTATGTTCAGGGCGACTTTTTAAACTAAGGATTTTAGCTACAGCTGAGTAGCTGTAGGGGTCACAGCCCAGTCCCCAGACCGCTTCGGTCGGGTAGGCTATCACCCCCTGTAAATGCAACTGATGCACTGCAAGGCTAGTCTTAGTATGCCTGCTCCAGTTGATCACAAATTGACTCAGCTATTTTTTAGACGTTCCTGCAAGGCAGCGTCTTTAGCAAGAATCGCTTCGGCATTAGCCGCACGCTCAGCTAGCAGTTTTTGATGCATTTCAGTATCGGCAACACCAATTATTTGGGCCGCCAAGTAAGCTGCGTTTTTAGCGCCTGCTTTACCAATAGCGACTGTAGCTACAGGAATACCGCCTGGCATTTGAACGGTTGAAAGCAACGCATCAAGACCGTCCAATGAGCCATTAATTGGCACACCGATTACCGGCTTAAGGGTTGTTGCAGACACTGCACCCGCCAAGTGAGCCGCCATACCTGCCGCGCAGATAAAGGCCGCACAACCGCGCTTATCAGCGTCGGTGACATAGCTGTGAGTGGCTGCTGGGGTGCGGTGCGCAGAAGTCACCTTCACCTCAAATGGAATATCAAATTTCTTAAGAATATCAAAGCTGGCTTCCATGACTGGCAAATCAGAATCAGAACCCATCAGGATGGCTACAAAAGGTTTACTCATAGTTTTAGTGATCTCCGTTAAAGACGCGCAGATTACCGAAACTTTACCCTCTGCGCAATCTTCTATTTTAATCGAAAACGGTTACGTAAGCCTAGTAGTAATAAAAATAAAAGAGGGATGGCTAATAGGGTTTGCGCACCACCTAAAAATTTCAGACCCCAAGGCAAGCATTCTATAAAATCAGACCAATAGACACGCTGAAGTCCTGTGATCTGAAAAATATTAGCTATTGATAAGCCTGCCATCTTTATTAATGATACCCACAGTTCAGCCCCAATAGTGTTTGCGCATTTGCCCGTGCAAATATTGACCCAAAAGATTAGCATCGGCAAAGCCCATAACAAAGCCAGTGCACATAAAGGGCGCGCTATAGAATGACCATAATCAGAAAACAAACCAAATAACTTATAGGGTAGTCGCTGAATTGACGAACCTATCTTGCTAGCAAATTGCATTTCACGGCGAAAAAAGAAGTGGGCCTGCTCATGCAATCCCTGAGCTTCCATTTGTTCGCGTAATATTTCACAGGTGGCTTTGGCTGTCTCTGGATTCTGCTCACAATTTTTGGGGTTAGGCCAGTATATTTCCGTATCTGTATTTTGCTTTGCTGAAAGAGTAATTTTCTCGCGAAAAATTGTGTTTGCTAGATCAGGATAATATTTGCGAAATTGCACCCCACTAAAATTACAGGGCATTCTAAATTCACAATTATTAAAATTAACTAGGCCCTCAAATACTGAAAGATGAAGCTCCACTGGAGCATTGAAAGTTGCATTGCGTATATACAGGTTTTCAAATAACCCATGATTAAAATAAGCTAGATCACAAAAATACGCAAAATCAAAATTTATTAAGTCATAGGCTTTTGCAAAAACTAAGCTTATCTCTTGGTGAAATTTAGAGCCATTAAAGGCAACCTGCACAAAAGGAGGGAAAATAAAGTTAGCTAAATAAAGCCGTTTCTTAAACTCAGTCTGGCTAAAATCAATATTGACATTGATTAAATCACCCTCATCCGTTAAGTGTGGCTCTTCATAACATTTCCACTTGTCATCTTTATCAAAAATGGGCTCTTCAAAATCATTGAATGCTATATCAAGCCTTTTTTTAAACTTTCTTTCCACCTGTACTCGGATGTCAGTCCAGTTTGGCACGGACTTTAGATAGGCATCAAGAGGGGGATTTTTATCAATTACCTTTTTTTGCTCACTATCAAGTAGTGAAATAATCCATGAGTTCCAGACCTTGTCATTTGTTAAGCGTTTACCGTTAAAAATGATGTCTTCATCATCTTTATCCCACTTGTCACAAATCGTTGCCAGCACATACCAAGGATTTTCCTCGGCGGGTTTTAATTCAGGTTTTTCCTTTTCGCTCATCTGTCTTAAATCCTTTTAAAATGGTCGGGTGCCCTTAAAAATAGTAATTTTTTTGGGCTGACAAGGCAGGGTCGCGCACAGAGCCGGAGTTTACATTGAGTAAATGACGGCTCGAGCACGGCGCTAACAACGTCAGGGCGGAAAAAGTGCATTTTTAAGCCCCCGATTTAAGCCACACGACTAAAATATCCTTGCTCGCTGACGACAACCCCCTTCAACTCTAAAGCAATCAACAACTGCAATAATTTATCCATCGGCCAAGTGGTATCAAGCTCGTCAATTAGCATAGGCTCATAGCCCAGCAACTCTAGCAACAGGGACTCTTCATGGCTCAGTTTTTCGGCAGGCGGTGCTTCAGCAGGCTTATGCATTAGATGCTGATATTTTTCACCATAAGTCGCTAGCGGACCGGCAATTTCTTCCACCAATTCGGCGGTGGTTTCTACTAGGCAGGCACCCTGTTTAATTAGCTGATGGCAGCCTTTACTTTGCGGGCTATTAATTGATCCTGGGATAGCAAATACTTCGCGGTTTTGCTCAAGGGCATATTTGGCAGTAATAAGCGAGCCACTTTTAAGTGCCGCTTCAACCACTAATACGCCCAAACTAAGACCACTAATAATGCGATTGCGCTGAGGAAAGTGCGCAGCCAGTGGCGGGGTGCCGGGGGCGAATTCGGTTACCAGCGCGCCGCCTTTTTCAATTATCTGCTCGGCTAGCGAAGCGTTTCGGCTGGGATACATACAATCTATGCCCGTGGCAATTACCCCGATGCTAATGCCTTTACTTGCCTCCACTGCCCCGCGGTGGGCGCAGCTGTCTATGCCTATGGCCATGCCGCTAGTAATAGTAAATCCACTGGCGGCAAGATTTTTGGCCCATGATGTAGCAATTACTTCTGCCCCTTTAGTCATGCGGCGACTACCCACTATGGCTAACTGTGGCAGATGCAAACAGTTAGGGTTGCCACGTATATAGAGTAGGGGCGGGGGCTTGGCTATCTGTTGTAGTTGCGGTGGGTAATCTTCGCTGGTAATGGGGATTATTTGCGCCTGATATTGGTCGAGGGTTTTACCTATTTTATCAACCTCAGTTTGCCATTGACCTGCGTGGTATGCCTTGCGAATAATTTGTAACTGCTGATCAAGTTTTGGGTTATCAACTGAGTCGCGGCTTTCAAATAGTTGGCGAAAGCTACCCATCTGGTCAATCAGTGCTAACTGTAATTTTGGCGTGCAAGGTTTTAATGTTTGGGCAATCAGCGCCCACTGAGCTTCGTCTTGTCTATTGAGTATTGCGTTCATGCGGTGCGTCCTTTCAAGCAAGGGTGTATAATATTTGCAAACAAACTTACATTTGATTGTAGACAGCAAAAGCTATGGCAATACTAAAAATTCTCGAATACCCAAATCCACGTTTACGTATCGTGGCTGAACCGGTTACTGATGTGAGCGATGAAATACGCACGCTGATTGATAATATGTTCGAGACCATGATAGATGCCGATGGTATTGGCTTGGCGGCGACTCAGGTGGATGTGCATCAACAGGTCATCGTGATGGACCTTTCAGAAAAACGCGACGAGCCGCGAGTGTTTATTAACCCGCAGGTTGAGGTGCTTGAGCCCGATACAGCGCCTTTTGATGAGGGCTGTCTGTCTGTGCCCGGCTTTAATGAAACCGTTGATCGCCCCAAACATGTGATGATTCGCGCGATTGATGGCGATGGTAACGCTTTTGAAGAAGAGGCCCATGGCTTATTAGCAGTGTGTATTCAGCATGAGATGGATCATTTAAAAGGCAAATTATTTGTCGATTACCTGTCTTCGCTTAAAAGAGACCGTATCCGTAAAAAACTTAAAAAACAGCGTGCATAGGAATTATTTAGCGTGAAGATTATCTTCGCTGGCACCCCAGATTTTGCCGCCACCCACTTACAGGCGCTAATAGACAGCGACCAACATCAGATTGTTGCCGTCTACACTCAGCCCGACCGTCCTGCTGGGCGGGGTAAAAAACTAACTGCCAGTGCAGTTAAGCAGCTTGCTTGCGACCATAATTTAACCGTTCTTCAGCCACCATCACTTAAAGATTCTGATGCTCAACAACAGCTTGCCAGCTTTGAAGCCGACATAATGATTGTGGTTGCCTACGGGCTAATTTTGCCGCAGGTGGTTTTGGATACTCCAAGGCTCGGCTGTATTAATGTGCATGGCTCGTTACTGCCCAAATGGCGTGGGGCGGCACCTATTCAGCGTGCGGTTGAGGCGGGGGATAAAGAAACTGGTATCTGTATCATGCAGATGGATGCCGGGCTTGATACTGGGCCAGTAATTTCAGTGGCGCGCTGCGCCATTGAAGCCTCAGATACTAGCGGCTCTATTTACCAAAAACTTTCTGAGTTGGGTGCGCCAACCCTATTGGCCGCGCTAGAAAAGATGGCTTCTGGGGTGGCAGTGGCAGAACAGCAAGACGATAGCCAAAGCACCTATGCTCGTAAGATTGATAAATCTGAGGCCTTAATTGACTGGTCCATGTCTGCGCAAGAAATAAGCCGCCGCGTGCGTGCCTTTAATCCTTTCCCTGCAACCTTTAGCCATATTGGTGGTGACCGAGTTAAAGTTTGGGGTGCTAGCGCTACAGATAAACAGTCAACCAATTCGGCAGGCGTCATTATTCATGCAGACGCCGAGGGCATTTTGGTGCAAACGGGTAAAGGTCAGTTGCTGATCACGGAAATTCAGTTAGCCGGCAAGTCGAAAATGCCGGTCTCTGAGTTATTAAAATCTAAGGCCGAGCTGTTTGCTGCAGGCCAGAGTTTTGAATCATAAATGGCTAATGTACGAGTAGTGGCTGCTGAAGCCATAGGTCAGGTTTTGCGGGGTCGTTCGCTGTCTGCGGTACTGCCAAAATACAGCCAAAAAGTGGCTGATAATGACCAAGCATTATTTAAAGAGCTCTGTTTTGGCACATTGCGCTGGTATCCACAGTTGCAGGCGATTGTTAACCACCTGATGTCAAAACCCATCAAGGATAAAGAGCGCGAAATTCAAGCCTTATTGGCCTGTGGCATTTATCAGTTGATGCATATGCGTGTTGCAGACCATGCGGCGATTAATGAAACCGTTGCGGCGACTGTAAAACTCAAACGACTTTGGGCGAAGGGACTGGTTAATGCGGTATTAAGGAATTTTCAGCGCCAACAGGAGCAAATAGTCGACAAACTCTCAAAAAATTCTGACTATGCAACCGCTCATCCCCAGTGGATAGTAGATCGACTTTATAAAGCTTGGCCTGAACAGGCCCAAGAGATACTGGCGGCCAACAACCTGCAGGCGCCCATGTGTTTGCGGGTGAATACCAGCCGTTGCTCTCGCGATGACTATCTCACCATGCTAACAGATGCGAACATTAGTGCCGAGCCAACCTCTTATAGCAACTGCGGCGTATTACTGGACAGTCCAAAAGATGTCACTGAATTACCCGGCTTTGCCGATGGCTTGGTGAGCGTGCAAGATGAATCTGCTCAATTGGCGGCTTCCTTATTAGACGTTCAGCCAGGGCATCTGGTACTGGATGCCTGTTGCGCCCCGGGGGGTAAAACCTGTCATATTCTTGAGTCTGAGCCTAAATTAAAATCACTGACGGCAATCGATCTTGAAGAACCGCGCCTAGAGCGCTGTAAAGACAATCTTCAGCGCTTAAATTTACGGGCCAATCTAATTGCCGCTGATGTGGGCGCTATAGAACAGTGGTGGGACAACAACCACTTTGATCGTATTTTGCTGGATGCGCCCTGCTCCGCTTCGGGGGTTATTCGCCGGCATCCAGATATCAAATTACTGCGCAAAAATAGCGATATCGAAAACTTATCGAAAATTCAGACAGAATTGCTCGAAAAGGTGTGGAAAACTTTGCGCAAAGGGAGCATGCTTATATATGCAACCTGTTCAGTGCTACCGCAGGAGAACGACCTAGTGGTAGCCAAGTTTTTGGCAACAAATAATGATGCCTCTTTGCTAACCATTGAGGCAGATTGGGGAAAGGCCACTGATTATGGCAGGCAGATATTCCCCTCGGCAAAAGGCGGCGATGGTTTTTATTATTCGCGCTTACAAAAAAATAGCTGATAACGGCTGAAAATAGCTAAAAGTGCAGAGCAATCATGAAAATAGTGATAGTAGGAGCGGGGCAGGTCGGCACTACGCTGGCTGAAAATTTAGCACGAGAAAATAACGATATCACTATCGTGGATATCGATGGGAATGTCTTAAGGGCGCTACAGGATAGGCTCGATGTGCGCACAGTCGTGGGCACAGGCTGTTACCCCGATGTTTTAGTTAGTGCCGGCATTGAAGATGCGGATATGATTGTTGCTGTAACCCGCAGTGATGAAATTAATATTGTTGCCTGCCAAGTCGCCTATTCTTTATTTCATACCCCTACCAAAATTGCCCGCGTACGCTCTCGCAATTACAGTAATCCCGAATTTAAAAATAAATTATTTAACGATAAGCATATGCCCGTGGATGTAATGATTACCCCTGAACAGGTGGTTACCAATTATATCCATAAGCTGATTGAGCAGCCCGGTGCCCTGCAGGTTCTTGATTTTGCCGATGGCGTAATTCAGCTAGTTGGATTGCGTGCGGTTGAAGATGGCCCGCTGGTCGGCCAGAGGTTGCGCGCATTAAAAGAACATATGCCCGACATCGATGCCCGTGTGGCAGCTATTTATCGCAAAGATGGCGCGATTTTTCCAACGGGCGACACCATTATTGAAGATGGTGACGAAGTCTTCTTTATCGCGGCGAAAAAGAATATTCGCAAAGTCATGAGCGAACTACGTCGCCTCGAAAAGCCCTATCGTCAGTTAGTCATTGCCGGCGGCGGTAATATTGGTTTTAGGCTCAGTAAGGCACTAGAAGACCAGTACAACATCAAAATCATAGAGTTCTCAGATAGGCAGGCCGAGTTGCTGTCTGAACAGCTCGATAAAACCGTGGTGCTTAGAGGCTCGGCAACCGATCAAGAATTATTGCTTGATGAGAATATTGATAAGACCGACGTCTTTATCGCTGTGACTAATGATGACGAGACCAACATTATGGCCTCTCTGTTAGCCAAGCGCTTGGGTGCCAGAAAAGTCATGACGCTGATTAGCAACCCGGTTTACGCGGATTTAATGCAAGGCGGCGATATTGATATCGCAATTTCTCCGCAACAGGCGACCATTAGCTCGTTACTGGCTCATGTTCGCAAGGGCGACACCGAAAGCGTACATTCATTGCGTCGCGGTGCCGCAGAGGCACTGGAATTTATTGTTCATGGCGATGAAAACAGCTCTAAAGTTGTAGGCCGCGCTATTGAGGATATTAAATCGCCCCCTGGAACTACCTTGGCTGCCTTGGTACGAGACGGGGAAGTGATTATTGCCCATCATGACACCGTGATTAAAAGCGGCGACCATGTGATTGTGTTTGTGGTGGATAAAGAAAAAACCAAGGCTGTCGAGAAGCTATTCTCGGTTGGCTTTAGCTTCTTCTAAGGGACGACCAAAGATGCATTTTGCAATTATTGCTCGGGTGTTAGGCATGCTGCTGGTTATATTCAGCCTGACTATGCTGACGCCTGTTTTAGTTGCGTTTATCTATGGTGAAAATACTAGCCCTACCTTTGTGTTAGCTTTTGCCATTACTCTGATTATTGGCATGATCTTTTGGCTACCCTCAAAAGGCGCTCGCGGCGAGCTGAGAACCAGAGATGGCTTTGTGGTCACGGTGTTTTTCTGGCTGGTACTCAGCTCCTTTGGGGCATTACCACTTATGCTATCTGAGGCTCTTCATCTAAGCTTTATAGATGCCCTATTTGAGTCAGTGTCGGGGCTTACCACCACCGGTGCCACCGTCATCTCAGGCTTGGATAACCTGCCTAAATCTATTCTCTATTACCGCCAACAGCTACAGTGGTTGGGCGGTATTGGTATCGTGGTTATTGCTGTAGCTATTTTGCCTATGCTGGGTGTGGGTGGCATGCAGATCTATCGCGCTGAAACCCCTGGACCGATGAAAGACTCCAAACTCACGCCGCGGATTACCGAAACCGCTAATGTATTATTTAGAATTTATCTGTGCCTCACCATTGCCTGTGCCCTAGCCTATTGGGCTGCGGGCATGAGTGGTTTTGATGCTATTAGCCACAGCTTTTCAACGGTTTCTATTGGTGGATTTTCTACCCATGACGCGAGTATTGGCTTTTTTGACAATAGCGCCATTATGGCAATTTGTTGCTTCTTTATGATTATTGCCGGACTTAACTTTGCGTTGCATTTCCACGCTTGGCACAGCCGTCGCCTTAGCATGTATTGGGCTGACCCCGAAGCCAGAATGTACCTGTTCTTACTTATGGTGGGCGCGATTATTACCTGCTGTTATCTGTATTACAGCGGCACCTTTGACGGCAGTGAAAGTGTTCGACAGGGTACTTTCCAATTAATTTCTATTATGACCACCACCGGTTTTACCACCAGTGAGTTCCATAGTTGGCCTAGCTTCTTGCCATTCTTCTTAATCTTTTTATCGTTCTTTGGTGCCTGTGCAGGCTCTACGGGGGGCGGTATAAAAATTGGCCGCATGCTGATTTTG
>Ga0206127_1000239_pt1 | contig 71907 bp, 58 predicted proteins | sample Helgoland_Spring_6_FD_148646 | JGI IMG/M metagenome (GOLD analysis project Ga0206127, IMG submission 148646) | Pelagic subsurface seawater microbial communities from Kabeltonne, Helgoland, North Sea - Helgoland_Spring_Bloom_20160419_1 | ecosystem: Environmental > Aquatic > Marine > Epipelagic ...
GGGACCGGCCCCAGCAAAAGCACATTCATCCCCGAAGATGTCAGCCCCGCCGTCAGCGCGTTTTCGAACATATAGCCGGACAAGCGCGTGTCCTTGCCGATCACCACCCGATGTTCGCCGCCTCTGCTGCTGCTGAAATAGCGGCCAACCGCCGCCCCGATGCGCAGCGCAACTTCTGCGGTCATGGGATATACATTCGCTTCGCCGCGAATCCCGTCTGTGCCAAATAGTTTCGTCATAAGATACTCTCCGAACTCGCGGCACACCAAAGCGCAATCGCCTGGCGTGTTTCAGCCACATCATGCACCCGTACCAATTGCACACCTTGCGCCAATCCTGCAAGGGCAACGCCGATTGACCCAGGGGCACGATCTTTTGCATCAGGGGCATTGCCAAGTGTCCCGATAAACTTTTTTCGCGACACACCCAGCAGCAAAGCCGTGCCCAGCATATGAAAGATACTGATCCTTGCAAGCAACGCCAGGTTGTGCTCAAGGTTTTTTCCGAACCCGATGCCCGGATCGGCAAGGATCGCATTGCGCGCAATTCCGCCGGTTTCCAGCTTGCTGATCTGGTCCTCAAGGGTGTCATAAACATCCAGCACCACATTTGAATAGCTGGGGTTCAAATGCATTGTCGCAGGATCGCCCTGCGTATGCATCACGCAGACCGGCAATTGATGTTTCTGGCAAAACGGTGCCAAGCCGGGATCAAAGGTAAAGCCCGACACGTCATTGACCAGATTAGCCCCCGCCCCAACAGCGGCTTCGGCCACGGCAGCCTTGCGCGTGTCGATGGATATGGGCAGGGTCAGGCCCGCCGCCCTCAGGGCGCTGATCGCGGGGGCGGTCCGTTTTATTTCGGTCTCGATGGGGACAAAGCTGGCACCGGGGCGCGTGGATTCACCGCCAATATCGATGATATCAGCACCGCTTTGCGCCATCGCCAGCCCAGCGGTCACGGCATCCGCAACATCGGCATGCTGCCCGCCATCGGAAAAACTGTCAGGCGTCGTGTTCAAAATGCCCATGATGCGGGGGCGGTCCAATGACATGCCTGCAATCGGGGCGCGCGGAGCCGTCAGCCGCGCTGCCTTGTCCGCCGGCATGTCGCCCGCAGGGATGACTTGCGCAGGCGCGTTGCGCGACAGGACTTCGACATGGGTGAACCACCCCCAGCCGCCCGCCAAGGGTACAGCCGTTTCAGGCCGTGCGGGGCCGATTTGCACAAGCGGTCTGAAATAATCGGTCATGGTTTCAAATCTGATCCTGATCCGCAGGGACCATGCGCAGGGGAACAGACGCCTGTTTGGGCAGTGCCGCACCAATCACCAGCATTTCTGTCGCGTCAAAGGTCGCGGCAAACCAGGCGGCCAATGCGACCGCATCGCGGGGCTGCGCTGATGGGGTATCCACACTGTCCAACACGATCTTTGACGGGGCCCAAACGCTGGTCTGGCCGTTCTTCATCGCCCAATCCAGTTCCGTGCGCGTCGATACAACCACACAGCGTTTGTCCTTGGAGGCCAGAACCCAGGCGTTTTGTTCGATAGCCAGCAGGTCAATGCGCCGCTGCGCCATTTTATGGGCGACCTGCGGGGCCGGTGTGTCAGACGCCCCGACACATAAGATCAGCGGACGCCCCAATTGCTCAAGCTGGTCCAGCCACCCGGCCAGATGCGGCGACCCGATCGCGTCATTGCTCAGATACACCAGTTCAGGATGCGGGACTTCGGCAGCGTCAGACCTTGCGTCCGGCGTATCATCGCGGGCGCGCGCGATTTCCACGCCCAAGGCCCCCGGCCCCCGATCCAGTTTTTCGATCCGTACAAAAACCCGCATCGCCTGACGTTCCAGCAAGATCCGGTCGGCCACACGTTCGGCAAGGGTTTCCAACAGGTTCAACCGCTCGTCCGACAGCTCGTGCGCAATCGCTTCGGTCACCCGGTCATAAGACAGGATACGGTCCACATCGTCATCCACCGGGCCGGTTAACGGTTGAACTTCGACCACCACGTTAAAGCAGATGCGCTGCGTGACACCGCGTTCGGCCTGAAATGCGCCGATCTCGACCTCGACGATATGATCGCGCAGGGAAATACGGTCCAACGGTTCCGGCCCCGCAGTGGCCGCCGCACGCTCGGAGGGATGTGCAAAGGCAAGCCTTGTATCGGTGGTCATCATGCGGGCCTTTTTGTTAACACAGTCAACACGATCCTAGACCGCTTGGCCGGATGTAACAAAGCCAGTTGCGGCTGGCCAGACCTCAAAGACGACCGGAATTGCAGCTTAGTTGGACGCGGTCCGCACCCCGTCGCGATAGAACAGGTGCACGCCGATTTGCGCCGTGCGCGTAAACACCCGCGACCAGCGCGGTTTTACAGCAGTTGTGTGGTAATAGGTGGCACCATCGGTCAACGCGGGCACCTTGCCATCCAGAACAGCGCGGGCGATTTTGCCAACCTGGTCATAGGCACGCGGTTCTGCGATCACTTCGGCATTGCCATCGCATGTATAGGTAAACTGGCACTGGTATTTCTTGCCGGTGCCCTGATGGATAACATTGCACAAGGATCCGGGAAAGCGGCTGGATTTGACCCGGTTCACAATCACCTCGGCCACAGCGAACTGGCCCTTGACCGTCTCGCCCCGCGCCTCGAAATACAGCGCCTCGGACAGGCATTTCCATTGTTCGCCACCGGATGCTTTGGGCTGCTGGGCCAACCAGCTTCGGGTGAATTCGACATCGCTGGCCGATTCAGTGGCCGCTATCATACGTTCCAGCCGCTCTGATCCGACAGCTTGCAGCCCTTTTGCCTCGATCTCGGCCAATGTCTCGGCTTGTTGAGAGTTCGCCATCACGGCGTTGGGGGACAAAAAGGACAACGCCACAGCGGCGCAGATTGGCAGAAAGGTAGAATAACGCATGCAGCGCCTCGCAGGTAATTTCAAACAAGGCGACTAGACAACATAATCCCTTACGTAAACCCTTGGATGGTCGCTTGCGCGGCAAGCCGCCCAAATTTCTAGATGTTGATTTACGGCCTTGCCTTTTACCCTATCTTGTGTGCAATCGCCAGTTGAGCCGCCGCAAGCCGGGCCACCGGAACCCGAAATGGTGAACAAGAGACATAGTCGAACCCCGCTTCGCGGCAGAATGCAATCGATTCGGGGTTGCCGCCATGTTCGCCACAGATCGACAAAGTGATGCCCGGTTGCGCCGCGCGACCGCGCGATGCCCCCAGTTGCAACAGCTCGCCCACCCCGTCCTGATCCAACATATGGAACGGATCTTCGGGGAACACACCCTGCTGCACATAGGTCGACATAAAGCGCCCCGCGTCATCGCGGCTAAGCCCGTAGGTCATCTGCGTCAGGTCGTTTGTCCCAAAGCTGAGGAACGAACAATGCGGCGCGATTTCACCCGCACGCAAGGCGGCACGCGGCGTTTCGACCATGACCCCCAACCGGTAGGTAAATGTCGCCCCGCGTTCATTGCGCACGGCGGTCGCGATCTTGTCGATGCTGGCCTTGACCAATTCGACCTCGCGCTTGGCCGACACCAGCGGGATCATGATTTCAGGCACCACAGGGTCGCCATCCCGGCTGGCCTCGATCGTGGCTTCGAAAATCGCGCGGGCCTGCATCTCATAGATTTCGGGCACGGTGACGCCCAAACGCACGCCGCGCAAACCCAGCATCGGGTTGTATTCCGACATCGCCTCGATCCGGCGGGTCACATCCGACAGCGGCAAATCCAGCGCTTCGGCCAGATCGCGCTGTCCCGACCTGCTGGTGGGCAAAAATTCGTGCAAGGGCGGGTCGAACAGACGGATGCACACGGGCTGGCCCTGCATGATCCGGAAAAGCTGGATGAAATCTTCGCGTTGCATGGGCAACAACCGGTCCAGCACGGCACGGCGTTCTTCGCTGCCATCGGCAAAGATCATCTCACGCATCACGGTCAGGCGGCTGGGGTCAAAGAACATGTGTTCGGTGCGGCACAGGCCGATGCCATGGGCGTTGAAATTGCGCGCCGTCTGCGCATCGGCAGGGGTGTCGGCATTGGCGCGAATACCGATATCAGCGGCATTTTCGGCCCATTCCATCAGCTTTTGAAAGGTCGTATCCAACAGCGCCTCAAGCATCTGCGCGGCCCCTGCCAGCACCTCGCCCTTGGTGCCATCAATCGTGATCTCGTCACCGGCCTTGAACACGCGGCCATCCGGCGCGGTGATCTGGCCTTTGACCAGATCGAATTTCATCGACGACGCGCCCACAACACAAGGCAAGCCCATGCCGCGCCCGATCACGGCGGCGTGGCTGGTGATGCCGCCCCGTTCGGTCAGCACCGCTTGGGCCGCATGCATCCCGCGAATATCTTCGGGCGATGTTTCGCGGCGCACCAGAATACACGGCTCGCCCCGTGCGGCACTGGCCTGCGCATCATTGGCGTTGAACACGATCTTGCCCGTCGCGGCACCGGGGCTGGCGGCAATACCGCGCCCGATCAGATCGCGCTTGGTGCGCGGATCGACCTGCCGGTGCAACAATTCGGTCAAGGTGCGCGGCTGCACCCGCATCAACGCTTCCTCGCGCGAGATGATGCCCTCGTCGGCCAGCGCCACGGCGATACGCACGGCAGCCCGCGAAGACCGCGACACCCGCACACCGTCCAGAATAAACAACTCTCCGTCCGAGATCACAAATTCCAGCTGCATCTCGGCGCGCAGTTTAACCCGCATCAAGGCCGCATGCTGTTTCAGCGTCTCGAATGCCTCGGGGGCGTGTTCTTCCAGCGACGGGCCGCGCGGATCGCGGGTCAGATACATCGCGTCGGCATCGTTTTGCAGCGCGTCGCGCCCCTGTGACTGGCTTAGATAGCGGCCGGTAATTTGCGGCAAACCGCTGTCGCTGTCGACCAGTTGCAACACGCCCGACCCGCAGAGCCCCGTGCCCACGCCAAAGGCCATTTCCTGCACAATCAGCCCCAGCCCCGCATCGGCCGGTGCCCCTTTTGCCTGACGCAACAGACGCGCCGACGTGCCTTCCCATGCGCGGGCCATCGAACTGAGCACCGCTGTCAACTGGGTCACGCGGTCCTGGGGGAACGCCTCTTCGGTCTCAAGCTCGTAGGCGCGCAGGGATTGTTCCAGCGCCTCGCGCCCGTCCCCGATCACCTCGTCGAACATGTCAGGGTCCAGCCGCGCCACATTGACGGCATAGGATTGCACGAACCGGGTATACAGCGCCGATGCAGGCCCCTCGCCCATGCGTTCGCAATATTCCATGAAACGGGCATCATTCATGCCGATGTTCAGAACCGCGCCCGGCCCGCCCCAATCGGGGTCCTGGCTGGACGGGCGCACACAAAGCAACGCGCCGCGGGGAAATTCATCAGCAACCGCTTGCAGATCGGGCATATCACCGCCCGCAATCTTGTGAACCACATTAAAGGGCAGCGTGACCGTGCGCGGCACCGGCAGATCAAGGCGCACCAGACGTTGCAAACATTTCGCCCGCCCGCCGTGGGTGTCCGTGGCGATGGGGGCGGTCTGGGTTACCAGCGTTGTCATGGGCGTTTTCTGCACTGCGGCACCTTTTGGTTTGTCCGCAGCATAGGCTTTCATTGGTGTCTGGCAAGACTTGATGCGCCCTGCCAGACCAAAGAAACTGCGTGTCAGCCGTCGATCTTGGTCAGGTCCGCGACAGACGAACAGATCGTGCGGATACGGCTGAGCAGGTTCAACCGGTTACGCCGCACGGTGCTGTTGTCGGAATTGACCTGAACGGCATCAAAAAACGCATCAATCGGGGCGCGCAAAGACGCCATGGCGGACATGGCATCGGTAAAGTCCTGGGCCGCCATCGCCGGATTGATCTGCGCCTCTGCCGCGTCAAGGGCGGCGAACAAGGCGCGTTCCTCGTCCGTTTCGGCAAATTTGATATCCGCACCATAGGAGTATTCGACCCCATCCGCCGCTTCTGCCTGCGACAGGATGTTATTGGCGCGCTTGAAACCCTGAATCAGGTTTTCACCGTCATCGGTCTTCAGCGTTTCCGACAGCGCCTTGGCGCGTTTGACCAGCAAGGTCAGATCGTCGTTGCCGGGCATCGCGATGCAAGCGTCGATGACATCATGCCGCACACCTTGGTCCTTGAGATAGACCTTGAGGCGGTCGTGGAGGAAGGACATCAGATCACCGCTTTTCTCAGGGACAGCCGTTTCCAGCTTGGCGATGTCGTCGTTGGGGGCTTTTTTGTCATTGCGGTGAATGAACGCATCAAATGCAGCCCCGAACACACCATGTTTGGCGATGTCATGCAGCAGGTCTTCGACGTGGTGGTCTTCCAGCCCCGGCATCACCTTGCGCTTGTTGCGCAGCAACTGGGCGGCGTGCAACTGGTCCAACCGCACATGCAGGTCGTTCTCCACCAGAATCCGGATCACACCCAGGGCAGCCCGCCGCAGCGCGAAGGGGTCTTTCGACCCTGTCGGCTTTTCATCAATCGCCCAGAACCCTGTCAACTTGTCGATCTTTTCGGCCAGTGCCACGGCAATGGAAACCGGCGCAGTTGGCACATCGTCCGACGGGCCAAGCGGCGCATAGTGGTCTTGCGCGGCGGCGGCGATGGCACCGGATTTACCAGCGGCTTTCGCGTAATAGCTGCCCATAAGCCCTTGAAGTTCGGGGAATTCATAGACCATTTCGGACGACAGATCGGCCTTGGCGAAACGTGCAGCCTGACGGGCCTCGTCTGCGTCGGCACCGACCATCGGGGCCAATTCGCCCGCCAGTGCCTCCATCCGCGAGATCAGTTCGGCCTGTGTGCCCAGCTTGTTGTGGAAGGTCACGTTCGACAAACGGTCCACCCAGACCTGCATACCCGCATCAGATTTGGCAATGCGCAGGTCGTTTTCCCAAAAGAATTTCGCATCCGACAAACGCGCGCTCAGGACTTTTTCATTGCCTGCCAAAATCGTCGCACCATCATCGGCGGTGGTGCGGTTGGCGACCGTGACAAAGCGTTCAATACGGCCCGTCTTGGGGCTGCGCACGGAAAAGAACTTTTGGTGTTCTTTCATCGAGGTCTGCAAAACCTCTGGCGGCAGATCAAGGAAATCATCCCCGATCCGGCCCATCAGCACCACGGGCCATTCGACCAGCCCTGCGACCTCGGCCAAAAGACCTGCGTCCTCGACCACTTCAAGCCCGTTGGCAAAGGCCATGTTGGTCGCGTCATGCCAGATCGCATCGCGGCGCTCTGCCGGGTCCAGCACCACAAAGGCGCGTTTCAGCTTGGCGGCGTAGTCGTCGAAATTATTGACCGTGATCATGTCTGGCGCAAGGAAACGGTGGCCGCGCGTGGTGGCCCCTGCTTCGATCCCGTCAACGTTCATCGGGACAACCTGCGCACCGTCTTCGGCAGACAGGATGCATAGAATAGAGTGCAACGGACGCACCCACCGCAAGGAACCGGTGCCCCACCGCATGGATTTGGGCCAAGGGAAATTGCGGATGGTGGTGTCGAGCACTTCGGCCACGATCTCGGCCGCGGGGCGGCCCGGCTTTTTGATCATTGCAAACAGGATGTTGCCCTTGGGCGTTTCGCGTTCTTCCAGCTGGTCGCGGGTCAGACCGGCACCGCGCAAGAACCCTTCGATGGCCTTTTCGGGCGCGTCGGCCTTGGGGCCTTTGCGTTCTTCGGTGATGGACGGGCTGGCATCCAACATGCCCTCGATGGTCAGGGTCAACCGGCGCGGCGTCGAAAACGCAGCCGCCGAGGCATAGGTCAACCCGGCCTCGACCAAGCCGTTGGTTACCAGTTTTTTCAAATCATCCGCAGCCCGTGCTTGCATACGGGCGGGAATTTCTTCTGAGAAAAGCTCAATCAGCAGGTCGGGCATGGGTGGTACCTTTCGGGGGCCGTTTATGGGGGCACGGCTTAGATTTTTTGCGCTTCGCGCGAGGATATTTAAGAGCCAGAGAAGGCCCTATCGGCTTGGCTGGTCGGGGCAGGCTTCGCCAACGACGGTGCCATCATAGGATTTTTCGCCACAATCGTTCAGCTCGTGCCAGATATAGCCGCGCCCGTCCGATGTGATCGCCACGATCCGGTCGACGCCGAAGTGGATGTTCTTCTGGCTCAGGAATGTCAGGGCTGTCCCGGCCTCGAGTTCCTCGCCGATGGCCTTGGCGTCAAAGCAGTCAAACCAGCCGGGCGCGTTGCGCGGCTCGATTTCGTCGCTGACCACATAGGTTTCGGACAGCATGGCAAGGCTGAGTGTCGTGTCAAAACACGCGCGATACCGGATCGGAGAGCTGTCCGCGTCGATGGCGCGGAAATTGTCGGTCAGGATGGGCTCGGGCATATCTGTCGACAGTGATACCAGCTCGACGCCCTGTGGCGGCGTCGGGGCCTCGCGGTAATAGCCATAGACCTGAAGATAATAAAGCGTGATGCCCGCGATGGCTGCTGCGACCAAGATGACGCCTCCTACGATTTTGCCGTTCATATTGCGCCCCTAATGCCAGAAAAGGTTGATATAGGGATGGTCGCGCGCCTCGGCCTGCGCTTGCAAGCGGTGCGCAATCGGCATGTAGCGCGCAGGGTCCATCCATTCATGGGTTTCGACAAAGATCGTGTCGATGCGGTCCAGCACAGGGTGCTCCATCAGCGCGGGCATGAGATCCCATTCGGAGCCTTCGATATCCATCTTCAAAATGCGGATATCGCGGTCTAGCCCGGCAAGGAATTCCGGCAGGTTGATCACCTCGACCGGCACCGTATTGGTGTCATCCATCGTTGCGTCATTGCGCACCAGCGAGGCCGATTGCGAAAAACGGTCCGGATCTTCGGCCATTCTGGCAGAGCGGCGCAGGTTCAGCGTATCGGCCTTGGCCCCTGCCGCCTGCTGGTACAGGGTGACGCCGGGCATCTGGCCCACGTTTTGCACAAGGCGCGCGAATGTATCGGGGTCGGGCTCAAACCCGATCACCTCGGCACCGGCGTTTGCAAGCTGTGTTGTGACCTCGCCCAGATTGGCCCCCAGATCGATGCACAGATCACCCGCGCGCAGGTCTGCGACCAGTTTCGGCCAGATGTCCTCGTTGCGCCAGCGATAGCGCCGCTTGAGCTTGCGGTAGCAGATAAACCCCGGTTTTCCCGGCAGGTTCTGTCCCGCATGCATTGCCTTTTCAAACAAGCCTTCGGGTTGCTGCGGCATCATCTTGGGTTGATAGCGATCTGTCATGCTGCATCCTCTGACCAGCCGCCGGCGCGGGTTTGCACAAAGGCATCGGCGCAGGCTTTGGCCAGCGTGCGCACGCGCCCGATATAGGCCTGACGTTCGGTAACCGAGATCACACCGCGCGCGTCGAGCAGGTTAAAGATGTGGCTGGCCTTGATGCATTGGTCATAGGCGGGATGTGCCATGATGATGCGCTTGCCGGTTTTGGGGTCAAGCGCCTCTTGCGACAGGATCGCGTTGCATTCGTTTTCGGCCTCGACAAAATGGTCCAGCAGCACGTCGGTATTGGCCACGTCAAAGTTCCAGCGTGCGAATTCTTCTTCGGTCTGTTTGAAGATGTCGCCATAGGTCAGCGGGATCGGCGCATTTGGGTCATTGAACGGCATGTCCATCACGTGATCCACGCCCAAGACATACATCGCAAGGCGTTCCAACCCGTAGGTCAATTCGCCCGACACTGGGTGGCAATCATGCCCGCCGACCTGTTGGAAATAGGTGAATTGCGACACTTCCATGCCGTCACACCAGACTTCCCAGCCCAAGCCCCATGCGCCCAGGGTGGGGCTTTCCCAGTCGTCTTCCACGAAACGGATATCGTGCAGCGCCATATCGATGCCGATCGCCTGAAGCGATCCCAGATACAGGTCCTGAAGGTTGGGCGGGCTAGGTTTGATCAAGACCTGATACTGATAGTAATGCTGCAAACGGTTCGGGTTTTCACCATAGCGCCCGTCGGTGGGGCGGCGCGAAGGTTGCACATAGGCGGCAGCCCAGGGGTTTGTCCCCAAGGACCGCAGCGTCGTCGCCGGGTGGAACGTCCCTGCGCCGACTTCCATGTCATAGGGTTGCAGGATCGCACAGCCCTGCAGCGCCCAATAGGTTTGGAGGGCAAGGATGATTTCCTGAAAGGAACGGGGGCGTTGAACCGGGTCGGACATGGGATAAAAGCCTCTACTGCTGCGCGCCTTTCCTACGGCGCGCATGGCCAAGGGTCAATTGGCAGCTTTGTGATGATTTAACGCGCATCTGCCATGGCATTTTACCCCCGTTCCTGCTTATCTGCGTTAAATTTCAATGCACGAGAGCACTTAAACCATGAAGCGATTGATTGTGGCGCTGCTTGCCACCCTGATTTTGACCCCTTTTTCCCTCAAGGCGCAATCTGCCGGTGACGTGGTCTGGTTACAGATCGAAGCCCAGCCCACCCTGTCTGGCGCAACAAGTCGGGCGCAGGCCTATAGCAACAGCATTGAAGATGTGAACGGGTTTTCGCTGGGCGGTAACTGGTATGCAATCGTGGTCGGCCCCTATCGCCGCGCGGATGCAGAGCTGCTGTTGCGCAACTACCGCCGCGAAGGTCTGGTGCCAAGCGACAGCTTTGTTCAGGTGTCAGAGCGGTTCGCGCAACAATTCTGGCCGGTCGGTGCGAATGTGTTGAACATCCCCCTGATTGCCCCGATTGCAACCGATCTGGCAGAAAACGAACCCGCCGTTACAGCAGAAGATCCCGCCGATCCGATCACCCAGACCACATTGGAACCGGCTGATGCTGGCACATCTGTTGATGCGGAACCTGCACAAACCACAATGGTCCCGGTGCTGCCCGAACCACCCGCCGATGAAACACTGGCAGAAGCGCAGCGTGGCGAACGCAACCTGACCCGCGAGGAACGCGAGCAACTGCAAATCGCGCTGAAATGGGCAGGGTTTTACGACAGTGCAATTGATGGCGCATTCGGACGCGGCACGCGCGGGTCGATGGCCCAGTGGCAAACCGCCAATGGCTATGACGCGACGGGCGTCCTGACGACACTGCAACGCGCTGCATTGAACCGGCAATACAATGCCGTGCTCGAAGGATTGGGCCTGCAAACGGTGCGCAACAGCGATGCGGGCATTGAAATGCTCATGCCCACCAAGATTGTGGCGCTCGACAAGCTTGAACCGCCCTTTGTGCAGTACAATGCCACGGGCGACATCAATGCCCGCGTCTTGCTGATCAGTCAGGCCGGCGATCAGGACACGTTGTACGGGCTCTATGATATCATGCAGACCCTTGAAATCGTCCCTCAGGACGGGCCGCGTGAACGCAAATCCAACAGCTTTGAACTGATCGGCGAGAATGGCAGCATCATCAGCCAGACCCAGGCATCGCTGGAAAATGGCCAGATCAAAGGCTTTACCCTGATATGGCCCGCCGGTGACGAAGACCGCCGCCGCCGTGTGATGTCAGAGCTCGCCAAAAGCTTTACCCGTATTCCAGGTGTTCTGGATGCCGCAGCGGGCGGGGGCGATGATCAGGCGATTGATCTGGTATCCGGCCTTCAGATCCGGCTGCCGAAACTGTCACGCTCCGGTTTTTTCATCGACGCGGCAGGCACGATCGCAACCACATCGCAAGCCGTGCAAAGCTGTGGCCGCATGACGCTGGACGACGACACCGAATTGACAGTCGTGGTGGACGATGCTGCCAGCGGGGTTGCCCTGCTCAAGCCAGGCAACCGTCTGGCCCCTGTCGAAGTGGCAAATTTCAACACCGTCCCACCCCGCCTGCAATCGGAAATTGCCGTTGCCGGTTTCCCTTACGAGGGCGTGTTGGGGGCTGCGACCGTGACATTCGGGGCGCTGGCTGATGTGCGGGGCCTGAAAGGCGAGGAAAACATCGCACGGCTGGAACTGGCGTCGCAATCCGGTGATGCGGGCGGGCCGGTTTTTGACGGCAATGGCCGCGTGTTGGGGATGCTCCTGCCCCGCGCCGATGGCGTGCAACAACTGCCCGACGATGTGAATTTCGCGGTCGAAGCGACCCTGATCGCGGATGTCGCGAAAAAGGCAGGCATCACCGTTCAGACAGCCCAGGACGCAAGCGCGCTCAAGCCCGAAGACCTGCGCGCCAAGGCAAAAGGCATGACAGTCCTGGTCAGCTGCTGGGAATAACAATCGCCAGCGGGTGCGGAATTTTTCAAAAATTCCGGCCCGTTTTCTTTGAAAGAAAACGTCTTAGCCGGTGATGGCGGGTGTCAAATAGATCAGCGTCGGGCGACCGGCGCTAAAGGCGGCTTTCAATACCGCTGGCAGGTCTTCCAAAGATTTGGGTGCTGCTGACAAGGCACCGAATGCTTCGGCCAGTTTGCAGAAATCAGGGTTATGCGCCACCACGGCATTGGGGGCGATCTGGGCGCGTGTCATGCTGTCCTCGATCTCTCCCAGCTTGCCATTGTCCCAAAGGATGATCGGCAGCGACAGGCCCAGCTCAACCGCAGCCCCCAGTTCCTGCACCGTGTAGTGGAACCCGTAGTCGCCGATAATGGCCATCGTGGGCAATCCGGGTCGACCAATCGCGCCGCCAATGGCTGCAGGGGTGGCATAGCCCAACGTGCCAAAACCATAAGGATGGTGCCAATGGCCCGGCGCGTTCATGTCCCACACCTCTTTTGCGGCATAGGCGAATTGGGTCATGTCGGAGTAGATCATAACGTCATCGGGCACCGAGGCTTGCAGCGCCTCGATGACCGGCAACAACCCCGGGCGCTCCGCCTCGATCTCCGAGCGCCAGCGCGCACGGGACGCCGCGACCTCTAGCGCGGTCCAGCCCGTGCGCGGCTGCCCCAAATCCATCTCGCTCAGCGCCGCGACAAAAGCCGCGGCATCGCCCTGAATATGAACCTGCGCCCCTTGCGCGTCGGTCAGCACGGTCGGGTCGATATCGACCCGGACCAGCGGCGCGGTGTGCCCCAGTTGCGCGCGCCAGATGTCGACCTCGGCCAGTTCGGTGCCGACTGCGATCACCAGATCGGCGCTGGCGATCACATCGGCACTGCCCGGACGGGCCAGCGTCGACCCGAAATGCAAGGGCGCATCAGGGGCCACCACGCCACGACCGGCATAGGTGGTAAAGGACGCGGCCCCGGTGCTGTGCAACATCGTGGCGACGCCCTCGGCGCGCTTTGCCCCGCCACCAAAGATGAACAGCGGCCGTTTCGATGCGGCCAGCTGGTCGCTCAGCTTTGCAACGTCTTCGGCTTTGGCCGCCAACGGGGCCATCGCGGTTCCAGCAACAGGCGGGTGGCCCTGCGCCGCCGCCTCAAGCACGCCGATGGGCACCTGAATATGTTTGGAGCGCGGGCGCTGCGATGCGAATTCGTTCAATGCGCGGTCGATCAACGTATAGGCAGCGGCGCTTGTGCGGGCTTCCTCGGACCAATCGCAGACAGTCGCGGCGGCGGCTTGCTGGTCTTTCATCTGGTGCAACTGCCCCTTGCGCGCTGCCGTTTCGTCCAGACAGGAGGACAGCACCAGCAGGGGCACAGAATCGCTATAGGCCTGGCCCATCGGGGTCATGATGTTGCACAGCCCCGGCCCCGTGATCACATAAGCTACCCCCGGCTTGCCTGTGGCGCGGGCATATCCGTCGGCCATGAAACCGGCTCCTTGTTCGTGGCGCGCCAGCACATGGGTCAGGCCCGCCTCTTCGATCCCGCGGTACATTTCCTGATTATGCACACCGGGGATGCCGAAAATCACCTCGACCCCGCGATCCTTGAGCATATGCGATATCTGCGCGCCCAAGGGGCGGGTCTGCGCTGTCTTTGAATTCGCCATTATGCTCTCCAGAATTTGAAGGTGAGAATGACGTAAACCGCCATCAGTTCCAGCCGCCCGATCAACATTGCTGCCGTGAGGATCCATTTGGCCGTGTCATTCAACGTGCTGAAATTGCCAGCCGGCCCGATGATATCGCCCAGACCCGGCCCGATATTGGCAAGGGCGGCCCCTGCCCCCGATACCGAGGTTACAAAATCCAGCCCCGTCATGCTGAGCGCCACAGCCACAAGGCCCAGCGTCAGGGTAAAGAACATGAAAAACGACATGACCGATATCATGACATCGCCGCTGATCGGGCGACCGTCATAGCGCGGGGTAAAAATGCCGTGGGGTGATCTGATCCGCTGCAATTGCGCCCGGATCGACGCAAACAGCAATTGATAGCGGAAGATCTTGATCGAACAGGCGGTGGACCCCGCACAGCCCCCGATCAGGCCGGTGAAAAAGAACAGCGCAATGGGAAACGACCCCCATTCCATATAATCAACCGACGCATAGCCGGTGCCCGAGATGATCGAGGTAATGTTGAACAGGGCCTCGCGCAGGGATTGTTCCCAATGCTGCGGAAACAGCCCCCGGATCGAGATAAAGATCACCACCACCAAGACGCTGACAACCAACAGAAAACCACGCACCTGCGGGTCACGGTGCAGGGCCATCGGGTGCCCGTTCAGCAGTTGCACATAGCGCACAAACGGCAGTGCCGCGAGGATCATAAAGAAGGACGCGGCATATTCGGCCTTGCCTGAAAACGTGCCGAAAGACGCGTCGTAATTCGAAAAACCACCCGTCGACACAGTGGTCAGCGCATGAACCGTCGCATCAAACAGGTTCATGCCAAGGGCCAGATAGGTCAGGGTACAGGCAAAGGTCAGCCAGACGTAAATCACCGAGATCTGGCTGGCGATCTGCCCCGCGCGTGGCAGAATTTTCCCAAACGTATCAAAGGCTTCGGATTTGAAAATCTGCATACCGCCGACCCGCAGTTCGGGCAGGAACACCATGGCGACAACAATAATACCGATCCCGCCCAGCCATTGCAGGATGCCGCGCCACAGCAACAGCCCCTTGGGCAGATCATCCAGCCCCGTGAACACCGTCGATCCCGTGGTGGTCAGCCCCGACATGGCCTCGAACACCGCATCCACCAGCCGCGCCTCGGTGGCACCCAGCATGAACGGCAAGGCCCCGAACAAGGGCAACATCAGCCAGACGCCAGTGGTCAACAAGAACGTCTGCTGGATGGTCAGGCCCTGTTTGACGCCATTGGCGCAGGCCAAGGCGATCATGCTGCCGCCCAGAATGGTAATCAGGCCCGATTCAACAAAGACCGGCCAATGCCCGCGCCCTTCGGCAATATCCACCAGCATCGGCACGATCATCGCAATGCCTAGCACTGCGACCAACAAGCCGATCACATATCCAACGGGTCTCATATCCAACATGGGGGCAGCGTTGGCGCGCCGCAGCGGCGGAGTCAAGGATCAGGCGGCCGGAAAACGAAAACGGCCCGCGCTGATGTCAGCGGGGCCGCATTTTCTGCACCGTCAGACCTGTTTAGATATAGTACAGGTCGCGGAATACATGGTGAACGATCTTGTCACGCGTGATGCCCATTTCAGCCAGCTCTGCGTCGGATTTTGCGTTCAGCATCTCGACTTCGCGCAAACGACCGGAATTGCCGTTGGCTGTGATCATTGCGTGACCGATCCGCGAGAAGAACGCCCCGATTGCAACGAATGGGGATTTCAGGGAGACGCCACCGGTGTGGGAGATTGTGCTGCTGTAAGCCATGATAGATCTTTCGGTTTGTTAAGGCATTTCCGCCCGTTACGCTGTGTTGACTTCAATATATACGCCACAGCCCGGATGAGAATTGCCCATTCTGCATAGCAGCATCCCGGATATGCCGCATCGCAGCACGACTAACGTTACAAAGGCGGCAGAGACAGCAAAACGCCGCCCAAAAATTGAGCGGCGTGAAAACTTAACCGGTTTTGAGGCCGTCAGATCACCCGACGTGAAACAAGGTGGTGAACAGCTTGGGGTCGATGCTTTGCGCGGAAAAGGTGTCGCCTTGGGTCAGGATGCTGATCGCATCATGGCTGTGCAGGCTTTCTTGATGGCTGGCAACCACACGGAAATCACCGATGCGCGGGTCGGCCTGCAACTGCTCGCAAAACAGCCGCGCCGCGTCTTCGACAAAGATCGGATTGGCGGCGTTCAGCTCGGCAAAGGCTTGTTCATCTTCGCGTTTGACCATCACCTGGGTCTCGGTGGGGACAGCACGGCGCGCCGCCTCGATCAGGTCTTCGAACCACAGACATTCCGCATCATAATTCACATCAACGGAAATCCGCGCCACGGACCGCTGCGAATGCGGGGTGGCCAGCTGACCGCGTGTGGCGCGGGCATGTTCGGACAGTTCCAGCGAACAGGGGCATGTGGACGAATAGACGTAATCCAGATGCATGATCTTTTTACGCAGACCGCCGATTTCCACCAGCTCCAGCGCGATGTCGTAATATTGGTATCCCGACAGTCCCGACCGCAGGCTTTGTATCTTCATCGGAAAGGAAAAACGCATCTGGATGCGCGCGTCAAAGCTCTCCAGGTCGGCCTTATAGTCATCCAGCGCGGCTTCCATCACCTCAAAGCTGAACGTCGCATCCCCGTGCTTGTAAAAGCTGCGCATGATGCGGGACATGTTGATGCCCTTTTTATCCGCCTCAAGGCTGACCGACCCTGTCACGGAGGTCTCTAAGGTCAGATCGCCGTTGTCGCGGGTGTGATACCGCAAGGGCAGTCGAAAGTTCGAGATACCGACATGCTGGATTTGCTGCTTGGCCCCGCGGATCAGGCTGGACGGCCCGTTTTGCAGGTCCGGCAAGGTGGCCTTGTAATTATCGCCTACCGCGAAATCTTCGGGGTAGACGCGGTTGAATTCGGGGTAGTCATCAACCTTGGTCAACAGCCGCGCCAAGGAGGGGTCAAGCGTGTCGATCTCCGACTGGCTTGCCGCCGCAGCCCAGGCCCGCAACGTATCAAGCGCGGTCATAGCGGCGTCGCGGTCAGGTGCGCCGGAAACAGGTGCGATGACGTTCATGATAAAGCCCCCCTTGGTAGCTGGACCATATATAGGGCAATCACCGCACCGTTTCCAACAAACTGCTCAAAATAGTGGAAATGGGTGTCAGAAAATTACGCTGATTTGTCCAAGGCCTGTTTGATGTCCGCCAGCAGGTCATCCACATCCTCAAGACCTGCCGACATGCGCACCAATCCGTCCGAGATGCCCAAAACGTCTTTTTGTTCTTGCGGCAGACGCTGGTGCGTGGTGGTCGCCGGGTGCGTGGCAATTGATTTGGCATCGGCAAAGTTGTTGGAAATGGTGATAATCTCCAACGCATTCAGGAACTTGAAACAAGCTTCCTTGCCGCCCTTCACCTCGATCGCAAAGACGGTGCCGCCCGACGGGGCCTGCGCCAGCGCCAGCGCGTGCTGCGGGTGGGACGGGTGTGTCGGATAGCGCACGGCACTCAAACGCGGGTGACCGTCCAAAGCATCGGCCAGCTTGAAGGCCGCGTCTGACTGGGCGCGGACCCGCAGGTCGATGGTTTCCAGCGACTTCAGGTGGGTCCAGGCGGTGAACGGGTTCATCGCGCCGCCTGTGTGTTTCATATAGGCCTCGATCGGGCCGCGGATCAGGTCTTTGGACCCGCAGATCGCACCGCCCAGCAGACGCCCCTGCCCGTCCACGTGTTTCGTGGTCGAAATGATCGCAATGTCGGCCCCGCAGTCGCGTGCATAGGAATAGACCGGCGTGGCCATCGCATCATCGGCCAGCACCAACGCGCCAACCGCATGAGCCTTAGCCACCACATGGCGCATGTCCACCACTTCCAATGTGGGGTTCGAGATGCTCTCGAAGAACACCATCCGCGTGTCGGGGCGGATCGCTGCATCCCATGCCGCATTGTCGGTACCATCAATCAGGGTGATCTCGACGCCGAACCGCGCAAGGATGTCTTCGAGCACGTACAGGCACGACCCGAACAACGCGCGTGCGGCAACCACGTGATCGCCCGCTTTCAGCAACGCCGTCAATGCGCCGCTGACCGCCGCCATGCCCGATGTACAGGCAAAGCAGTCTTCATAGCCCAGCATGCCTGCGATACGGTCTTCGAACATGCGCACGGTGGGGTTGCCGTAGCGTGCATAGATAAATTCGTCATCGCCCAGCGATTGAAACCGTGCCTCGGCCTGTTCGGCACTTTCATAGACAAAGCCCTGCGTCATGAACATCGCCTCGGACAGCTCGTTATACTGGCTGCGGCGGGTGCCCATGTGAATGGCCTTGGTGCGTGGTTTCCAATCGTTGCTCATCTTTATCATCCTTCTGACCCGACAGATCGGGCGTAAAAAAACCCCAGACGCGGTCAAGCGAAAGGGGGCTTTCATCCTGACCTTTTAGCGGTATTTCAGCAAGTCGCCCTGCCCGTGGCCCGCAATCCGGTAACAAATCGCCACGCGACATCTGCTACGCCTGTGCGGCCCTCACGTCAACAGGCAGCGTCATAGCAGAGTGCCCTTTCCCTTGTAGGTGCCAAAGAAACGCGCAGTATAGGCCAACCCGTGTTTCCAAAAGGTGACTTTGCATGACCGCCCCGATTGATCTGTATTACTGGCCGACGCCGAACGGCTGGAAAATATCCATCGCCCTCGAGGAAATGGGCCTGCCCTATACCACCCATCTGGTCAACATTGGCGCTGGCGAACAATTCGCACCCGAATTTCTAAAGATCGCGCCCAACAACCGTATGCCTGCCATCGTTGATCCGGACGGGCCGGACGGTGCGCCGGTGTCGATTTTTGAATCCGGTGCGATCCTGCAATATCTTGCCCGCAAAACCGGCCAGTTCGGCGGCACGACCGAACGCGAAATGATCGCCGTGCAGGAATGGCTGATGTGGCAAATGGGCGGGCTTGGGCCAATGGCAGGCCAGGCGCATCATTTTCTGAAATACGCCCCCCAGATGGATCCGCCCAACGATCTACCCTATGCCAAAGACCGCTACCGCGCTGAAACGGCACGGCTTTACGGGGTTCTGGACCGGCAACTGGCAAAACATGAATTCGTGGCAGGTGATTTTCTGTCGATTGCCGATTTCGCGATTTGGGGCTGGGCATCGCTGTGGGAAGGGCAACAGCAGACGCTGGATGACAAACCCCACATGGCCCGCTGGCTGGCAATGATGGGTGCCCGCAAAGGCGTTCAGGCGGGGCGCGCGTTATTTGCGGAAAAGCGCGCGGATTTCAGCAAAGACAGCGCGGCACAGACGACCTTGTTCAAATCAAAATAGAACGGCTGGCGCATATCACGATGTGATCCTGGCAAACGAAGGGGCCACGAACAGGCCCCTTCGGCGCATCAGGCTTTGTCTTTTTCCAGGCCGTATGTCTGAAACAATTTGCCCTGCGACATGAAGAACACGAAGACAGCAGCCGTCAGACCGAAGGTTTTGAAATAAACCCAGGTTTCGGTGCTGGCAAAACGCCAGATCAATTCATTCGCCAGCGCCAGCCCGAAAAAGCACAGCATCAGCCGCTTGGTCAGGATCATCCAGCCCGCGTCTTCCAGCGGCATCGTTTCTTCCATCACGTATTTCAGATAGGATTGCCCGCGCAGCAGCCCGATGCCCAGCAAGCCGCCAAACAGCAGGTAAATCGCCGTAGGCTTCATCTTGAAGAACCGCTCGTCGTTCAGCCAGACCGAAAGCCCGCCGAACAACGTCACCAAAATCACGGTCGCGACCTGCATCCGGCTCAGCTTGCCGGTCAAGGCCCATAGCGCCGCGGTCGAAGCGATCAGCAGCGGCACAAAGGCGGCAGTGATCAGGATAAAGCCGCTGTATTCCGTGCCCCAGACCGTGAACACGTCATCCTTGTAGCGCAGATAGGCCGCAAAAAAGATCAGCACGGGCCCGAATTCAAGGGCAGATTTCAGCAACGGGTTGATCTTGCGTTTCTCGGTCATCTTGCTCTCCATTAGCCGCCCATCTCCACTATCACAGCGCCTGCTGCGATCAATGCCATCAGCGCCACGCGGCGCGGGCCAACTGTTTCTTTCAGGACCAACCAGCCGATTATCGCCGCAAACACGGTCGAGGTTTCGCGCAGCACCGCGGCCTCGCCGACTTTGTCCAACCGTGTGGCCAGCATGACCGCCCCAAAGCTGAAAAACGCGACGATACCGCCGATGACGCCGCGCAGCATCAGCGGGCCAAGCGCGGGCGGGTTGGACATTTTCACGTAACGCCGCGCGGCAATCACGGGCATCACCAGACCGTCGATCATGAAAAACCATGCCAGAAAGGTGAACGGGTTTTCCGTCGCACGGATGCCATAGGCGTCAAAGGTGGTATAGACGGCGACACATAAACCGGTCAGCACAGCCAGCCCAAGCGCGGTGTTCAGCGTGTCACGCTCCGACACCAGATAGACCATGTTATACACCGCCAACCCAAAGATGCCGGCCATCAGCACGCCCACGCCCATCCATTGCGTCAGGGTAAAGCTTTCCTCGAAGATCAGATAGGCCCCGATCACCGTGAACAGCGGCCCCGTGCCGCGCACCACAGGATAGACCACCGTATAGGCCCCCTTGGTATAGGCCCACGCCTGAAGCACCTTATACACAATGTGGATCGCAAAAGCCCCGGCAAAGATCACCCACATATGCGGTTCGGGCCAAGGCACCACAAACAAGGCAAAGGGCGCGGCCATCAGGCAATAGGAAAAATCAATCGCGCCACGGGTCATCCACGGGTCATGCCGCCCCTTTTGCAGCGCGCCGAATACTGCGTGCAGGAAGGCTGCCAGCAATGCCAGATACAAAGCGGCCTGATGCCCTGCTGCGGTGCCCTCGATCTGGGCCAGCCATTCGGTCACGGGTGTAGCCCGTTATGCGACAGGGTCACTGCGGGTCCAGCCCCATCAGCGCATCCGCGAATTCCTGCGGATCGAACGGTTGCAGATCGTCGATCTGTTCGCCCACCCCGATCGCGTGGATCGGCAGGCCGAATTTATCCGCCAAGGCCACCAGCACACCGCCCTTGGCTGTGCCATCCAGCTTGGTCATGACCAGACCCGACACATCCGAAATCTCTTGGAATACCTTGACCTGATTAAGCGCGTTCTGGCCCGTTGTCGCGTCCAGCACCAACAGGGTGTTATGCGGGGCCGACGGGTCTTTCTTGCGGATCACCCGCACGATCTTGGCCAGTTCCTCCATCAGGTCACCCCGGTTTTGCAGGCGTCCGGCGGTGTCGATCAACAGCAGATCCGCGCCATCGCGTTCGGCCTGCCCCATTGCCTCAAAGGCAAGGCTGGCGGGGTCGGACCCTTGGGCCGCCGTCAAGACAGGCACGCCCGCACGGTCGCCCCAGACCTGCAACTGCTCAACCGCGGCGGCGCGGAAGGTATCACCGGCGGCAATCATTACATGCTTGCCCGCCGCCTTGAACTGGCTGGCCAGTTTGCCGATGGTTGTCGTTTTGCCCGACCCGTTCACGCCCACAACCAACACCACCTGTGGTGTCTTGGCATATAGCGGCAGCGGCTTGGCGATCGGGTCCATGATCCGCGCGATTTCCGCAGCCAGCAGACGTTTGATTTCTTCGACCGACAGACGTTTGCCAAAGCGGCCTTCGGCCATGTTCGCCGTCACGCGCAAGGCGGTATCAACGCCCATATCGGTCGAGATCAACAGCTCTTCGAGCTGCTCGAGCATCTCGTCATCCAACACGCGACGCACAACAGGTGCGGCGGTGCTGCGCCCCATCAAACGCCCCATCAGACCGGGCTTTGCGGGCTCGGGCTTTGCGGGCTCGGGGCTTACAGGCTCTAATTGTACGGGTTTCGGCTGCACGGGCTCGGGCTTGGCCGGTTCAACCGCCTTGGGGATGGACACGGGTTCAGGCGCATCCACCGTGTCGGCAGGCATAGGTGCCGGCTCCTCATCGACCGCTTCGGGCAATGCCTCGACTGCGGCGACGGGGGTGTCCATCACCTGATCGACGGGCAGTTCGTCAACGGTTTCGGGGGCGTCAACAACACCGCCGTCCTCAATGATCGCCTCAAGCCCTTCGTCAATCTTGGACGATGATTTGAACAGTTTGCTTTTCAGTTTCTTGAAAAAGGCCAAGCGCAGTCTCCGCAAAAGTATCAGGCGTTTGCTATGATCTATAGGCTCAACGGGTCAGAGGAAAGGGCACCAACAGGAATTGACAGCCCGCGCAGCCTGCCCCACCAAGTTATCATGCGTTGGTTTTTGATATTTGCCCTTCTGCTCTTGGGGAACGCGGGTCGCGCGGACCCCGACCAACGCTATTGTTCCAGCACCAAATGGGGCCATGCCCATTGCATCAGACCCGCGCATTTCGTCTATGACACCTGCAATGCGATCAAGGTTTTCTCGGACCGGCACGGGCTGAACCGCGACTTCTTTGCGCGGCTGATCTGGCAAGAAAGCCGCTTTGACCAAAACGCCCTGAGCCATGCAAACGCACGCGGGATCGCGCAGTTCATTCCGTCAACCGCCGCATTGCGTGGGTTGAAAGACCCCTATAATCCGGCCGACGCATTGGAACATTCCGCGCAGTACCTTGCTGAAATGGTTGGGAAATATGGTAACGAAGGCATGGCAGCGATTGGCTATAACGGTGGCGAACGCCGCGCCGAAGGGTTTTTGCAAGGCAAAGGGCTGGCCCCTGAAACGGTGAATTACGTCCCCATCATCACCGGTCTGGCCGCCGATATCTGGCGCGACACCCCCCCGAAAGCACCCGATTTTCGTTTGTCAAAAGACGCGCCATTCCTGCCTGCGTGCTACATGATGGCCGCATCGCGCCGCATTACACCGCTCAAGCTCACGCCGCCGCCACCGGTGCTGAAACCCTGGGGGGTGCAGGTCGCTTTTGGCACCAGCAAACGGGCGGCACAGTCCAAGGCGGCATCGAATATGTCGTCCTGCCGGGCCACAGTGAAGGGCCGGAAACTGGACATGCTTTATAAGAAAAACCGCGTGTCAGGGCGCAAAGGGTTCTTTTTTGCGCAATATGGCGCGGACACCCGCACAAGCGCCCAACAGCTTTGCGCGGGTTTGCGCCAGAAAAGATGTACCTGCCTCGTGGTCAAGAACTAGCCCAAAGCCGGGCCTGCGTGCCGTTTCAACCACGCAGTGTTGCGATTGCCGCAGTCAGTTCAGCTGCCCCGAAGGGCTTTTGCAGCAAGGTAATACCCGCATCCATACGGCCGTTCTGAATGATCGGATTTTCGGTGAACCCCGACATAAAGATCACGGCGGCATCAGGGAAGAACACTGCAAGCTTTTTGACCGCCTGCGTCCCGTCCATGCCCCCCGGCAAAACAATATCGCTCAGGATCAGATCAACCTTCGGCAGGTTTTCAGCCAGCGCCAGGGCCACGGGACCGTCGTCGGCTTCATGTACAACGCAGCCCATCGCCACGAGCATGAGCTTGAACATTTTCCGAAGCTCCGCGTTGTCTTCGACCAGCAGCACCACCATCCCTGCGAAATTGGCGCGAGACGGGGGCGGTCTTTCAATCTCGACCGCGTTTTCGACCTCTAGCGCGCGTGGCAGATACAGCTTGACCGACGTGCCGATCCCCTGTTCGGAATATATCTCAAGATGCCCTTTCGATTGTTTGGCAAATCCAAACGCGATCGGCAGACCAAGCCCGGTACCCTTGCCGACACCTTTGGTGGTGAAAAACGGTTCAACCGCACGCTGGAGCGTTTCATCTGACATGCCATGGCCGGTATCGTTGACGGATATGCACACATAGTCGCCTGCCTCCACCTCTGCGCGGCGCAAAACATAGTCCGGGCCGATCTTGCAGTTGCTGATCTTGATCGTCAGCCTGCCCCCGTCCGGCATGGCGTCGCAACCATTCAGCACCAGATTGAGCATCGTGGTTTTCAGCTTTTCCGGATCGGCGAAGGTTTTCCAAAGCCCGTCTTCGGTCAGGATTTCCAGATCTATCGCATCCCCCACAGACGTCCCCAGCAAGGCGTGGGATTTGTTGATCAGCACTGCGGCATCGAAATTGGTCGGCGACAAAGGCTGTTTGCGCGCGAAGGACAGCAATTGTTGGGTCAAATTCGCCCCGTTGCGCACCGCCGAAAGAGCCACCTCAAGGAAAACACGTTCGCTTTGGTTTTCCAGCGTCAAAAGCGTCAGTTCGATGTTGCCGGAAATAACCGCCAGCAAGTTGTTGAAATCATGGGCAACACCGCCCGTCAGCTTGCCAATGGCATCCAGTTTTTGCGCCTGCAAAAGCTGTTCTTCGAGGATTTTCTGGTCTGTAACGTCCAAAGACACGGCTTCGAGCATTAGATCGCCGGTCTTGGGGTGTCGCAACGGCTGGATGATCTGGCGTAAAAACCGGGATTCCCCGTCTTCCATCGTATATTTCAGGATGGTATCTACAGGCTCCCCGCTTTGGAGCCGCTCGCCGATCGATTGCAGCTTCTCAGCACTCTCGCCGCGCAACAACGTGCCGACGAAATCCTTGCGCATATCCATGTCGATGACCTGCTGCATGGTCATGTTCAGCGCCTGGGCAAAGATCGGGTCACATTCGGTAAACTTGTCTGTTGTCATATCAAACGTGGCATAGCCAAGCCGCGCCAGAGAGGCTGCATAGGCCAGCTTTTTCTCGGAACTTTCGCCGGCCGCCTGCGATGACAAAATCTGGTCGCGCATGCCGTGGATCGCATCAACCAAGGTGGTCACTTCGTCCCGAGGACGCGGGGTCGGTCCGTCATCCAGTTCGATTTTCAGCGTTTTCCAATCGTCGGGAAACTCCTTAAGCGTATCTGAAACATTCAGGATCGGCTGTAAAACCGTGCGATCCATCAGCCGCAGCACCTGCATTGCCGTAAAGAAAATAAAGACAACCGAGATGATCATCGTGACGGCCAGCCGCAGCAGGATCACCTCCCAGATCTCGCCATGCGACACCTCAAAGACCAATGTGGCGATTTGCACATCACTTGACCGGTCCGCCCCGAAAAGCGGCACCTCCAACCGGTAGGCAAGCGTGCTGTTGTCAAGAGACCCTGCAACAAGGTTGATCAATCTGCCATCCGACACCCCCGCCCCGGTGACGACGCCAAGCTCGACATAGCTGTCCAGAAGCCTTTGCGCGCTTTCCAGATCATATTGCCAGATGTCATCTTGCATCGTCGCCGCAGTGCTGGCCGCAAGGCTGTCGACACGTTCTTTCAGCCGCGCTTCGGAAATATCATAGTAGAAAACCGCCGGGACCAGACATGCGACGATCACCAGACCGGTCATCGGCCCCCAGATCGCCCGACAGATTTCCCGACGGATGCCCTCTGGGACAAATCGGCATATCATTCCGACAAACCTTGCTTGGTCGAAAGATCGGCGCGGCTCAGGATATCCATATAAGTCCCGTCAGCCCGCATGTCCCGAAGCGCTTGGGCAAGATCGGCCGCTAGATCCGCATGTTTCGGGTTAAGATGAATAAAGAGGCCGGAATAGTCGATGAATTTAGAGAATTTCAGCCCCGTGATCTTTTTCTTGTCGGCGATATATCGGGCATGAGTGAAGTACATAAAGGCCACATCAATCCGGTTCTGGGCCAGCATTTCCATCAAAAGCTCGGGAGAGTTGGCCGTATGTGTTTCTGGCACATCTTTCAGCAGTATGCCCGGCTGCTTCCATCCCTTGCCATAGCCGACACGGTATTTCTTGAAATCCGCAAGTTCGTAAATCGTGATGTCGTCGCGCAGAAAGACACCGCCGGCAATGCTGGAAAAAATCGGTTCCTCGACGCGCACCAAAGGCTTTAACATTGGCGCAGTCAATATCGGAGTTGCGAAAAAACCATCAAATTCACCCGTGAGGGTGCCATATAATCCGCGACTGACCGATGTGGGCTGATAGGCAATCGTAACGCCGACGCGCCTGAAAGTTTCCTTGACGATAAGGTCGATATCACCGTTTTGCTCAACGGTGATATGCGGCGGACTAAGCGCCACGGCGAAGTTGAGCTGTGGTTGGTCGGCCTGTACAGGCCCGGCCAAGGCGTAAATGGCAAATACACATAAACTAACAAGCGGGCGTATAGACCGTATGGCCATTGCTGCGTCTCCATTCTTGCGGTGCCTTACCCACGACTGTCATTGCGGGTAAATTAGAAATCTACCATGGCCCAAATCGCGGCAATTTGCAATTTGGAGAAGTCCGCACCAAGGTCAAGACAACCGACGATTGGAAAAAACCATCCGATACGCTGTCGCAGGTGGCCTTGGGCGCGCGGGAAATCCTGCGTTGAATACCCGCAAGCGGGTCTGGCACTCTCGCGCCAGACCACGGTGTATTCAGCATAATCGACCGGATTACGCTGCGGTCAACCCGGGGCTAGACCTCGTCTGGGAAATGTTTCATCACCAGCCGGATCGGGTTCGGCGCGGCCTGCCCCAGCCCGCATATCGACGCATCGACCATGGCTTGGGACAGTTCCTCTAGCAGCGGTTGGTCCCAGCGGTCCGCCTGCATCAGCTTGACCGCCTTTTCGCAGCCCACGCGGCAGGGCGTGCATTGGCCGCAGCTTTCGTCCTCAAAGAACCGCAGCATGTTCAGCGCTGCGGCCTTGGCACTGTCGGCCTCAGACAGCACAACAACCGCCGCCGAGCCGATGAATGACCCGTGTGCCTGCAAAACGTCAAAGTCCATCGCGATATCGGCCATCGACGCTGGCAGCAGTCCCGAAGACGGCCCCCCCGGTTGATAGGCCTTGAACACGTGGCCTTCGGCCATGCCGCCTGCGGCCTCGATGATGTCGGTGATCGTTGATCCGGCGGGCAACAGATACATGCCCGGCTTGGCCACACGTCCCGAAACCGAAAAGCTGCGCAGCCCTTTGCGACCGTTCCTGACCGTGGTGTTCAGCACCTGCGGCCCCTCGCGGCACACCCGCGTGACCCAATGCAATGTCTCGACGTTATGCACCAAGGTGGGGCGGCCAAAGATACCGACCTGCGCCACATAGGGCGGGCGGTGCCGTGGCATCCCGCGTTTGCCTTCGATGCTTTCGATCATCGCGGATTCCTCGCCGCAGATATAAGCCCCCGCCCCGCGCCGCAGATCAATGTAACCTGCTTCGACGATGCCCGCTTCTTCCAGTGCCGCGATTTCCGTGCGCAGCAACGCCAAGACCTGCGGATATTCGTCGCGCATGTACAAGAACACTTTTTCCGCCTCGACGGCCCATGCGGCGATCAGCATCCCCTCAAGGAACTGATGCGGCACGCGTTCCAGATACCAGCGGTCCTTGAAGGTGCCCGGTTCGCCCTCGTCCCCGTTCACGGCCATATAACGCGGACCGGCATTGCCACGCACAAAGCCCCATTTCTTGCCCGACGGGAAACCCGCGCCGCCCAGACCGCGCAGACCCGCCTCAAGCATCTGGTCCTGCACTGCCTCCCAATCGCCGGTGGCGCGCAGGTTTTTCAACGTCTCATAGCCGCCGTCCTTCGCATAGGCCGCGAAATCTTCGTAGTCGGGGATATGCACATGGGTGTCGCCAGCGGCAATCACCGCCTCGACCTTCTCCAATGTGGCGTGATCGACAAAGTTATGCCCGATCTCAAGCGCGGGCGCGGTATCGCAACGGCCCATGCAAGGCGCGCGCACGACACGCACCTCGGCAGCGTCCAACCCATCCTCAAGTGCGGCCTTCAACGCCTGTGCGCCCGCCATCTCGCAGGCCAGAGAATCGCAGATACGGATCGTCAGCGCGGGCGGAGGTGTCTCGCCCTCTTTGACCACATCGAAATGCGCATAAAACGTGGCGACCTCGTAAACCTCGGCCATGCTCAGGCGCATTTCCTCGGCCAGGGCGCGCAGATGGGCGGCCGACAGATGGCCGTATTCGTCCTGGATCAGGTGCAGATGTTCGATCAGCAAATCCGCGCGGCGGGGTTTGTCACCCAGCAATGCACGCACGTCGTCCCATGCGGCATCGTCCAGCTGGCGGCCCTTGGTATGGGTGCGGCCCTTGCCCTTGCCGGATTTCCAGACGCCTTTTTCAGGGCCTTTGCCGTCAGACTTTTTATGCTCATCCAATGCCATATCGGCCCCCTCGCCTGGTTGTTGCGCCCAAGCTATCAAAGTTGCACCGATGCTCACATTCGAAAAACGACCTTTCCCTCGCACTTTACGCGGAGTCTGGTACGGCTTGCGTCCTTTTCCACGCCGCATTTCGCCTATCAGAAACTTGGCATTCCCAGATGCGACCAAAACGACGTAACAAAGGCAAGGTAACAAAGACGGAGCCGCAAAGATGATCTGGTATGCCATCGCCAGCCTGACCCCCGCCGTGCTTTTGGCGCTGGCCTGCCTGTTTGGCGGGGCGTGGCCGCTCGCGGCATTGCTGTCGATCACGGTGCTGGTGTTCTTCCTTGACCGCATCGAACGGCTGATACCGCCCCGCGACGACACAGGGCGCGGCCTGAGCCTGATTTTGGCCGCCTCACATTTCGCCTTGCTGCCTTTGGCCGTATGGGCGCTGGCAGGCAACAGCGGGTCAAATTTTGCAGATAACGTGTTGATTTACCTCGGGGCGGGGCTGTTCTTCGGCCAGATCTCGAACTCCAACGCACACGAGCTGATCCACGCCAGCAGCCGTTGGCCAAGGCGCATCGGCACGGCGATCTATTGTTCACTTTTGCACGGCCATCACGTGTCGGCGCATCTGCGGGTGCACCATATTCACGCGGCAACCGATGCCGATCCCAACTCTGCCCGTCTGGGTGAAGGGTTCTATGCCTATGCGCTGCGGGCGGTGCGCGGCGAATTCATGGCGGGGCTGCGCGCCGACACCCAACAGCGCGCGCGCGCGACCGAACAGTCGGTGCTGCCCCATCCCTATGTCGGATATCTTGCGGGGGCCGCTGTGTCGCTGGGCTGTGCCGCATTGATCGGCGGAGCCTATGGCGTGTTCGCCCTGCTGGCCCTCGCGTTTTATGCGCAAATGCAATTGCTGCTGTCCGACTATGTGCAGCACTACGGGTTGCGCCGCCATATCCGCGAGGACGGGCGGATGGAGCCTGTCGGCCCGCAGCACAGCTGGAACGCCCCGGCGTGGTATTCATCTGCGATGATGCTGAACGCCCCGCGCCATTCCGACCACCACATGCGCCCCGCCCGCGCCTTTCCAGCGCTCGAGATCACGGCTGACACGATGCCGATCCTGCCGCGATCCCTACCGGTGATGGCGGCGCTTGCGCTGGTCCCGCCAATCTGGCGGCGCGTCATGGACAGGCGCGTGGCGCGGTGGCAAAATCCTGCCTGACACGTTTTCAAGATTGCTGGATCAGGCGCATCCTTTCTGGCAGGTTACGGTCATGAAACATATTTTTGCCGCCCTTGCATTGATCACCGCCGCACCTTTGGCCGCGCAAACCACCATGACGGCCAAAGAATTCGAAGCCTACACCAGCGGCAAGACGTTGTTTTACAACAGCAACGGGCAGACCTACGGCGCGGAACGCTATCTTGAAGGCCGCCGCGTTGAATGGTCGTTTCTGGATGGCGAATGCAAACCCGGCCAATGGTACGAGGACAATGGCCAGATTTGTTTCACCTATGACGACAACCCCGATGCGCAATGCTGGACGTTTCAGCTGGGCAGCAGCGGCTTGATCGCGCGGTTTGAAAACGACCCCGCCACGACCGAACTTTACGAGGCCTAAGACATCGACGAAAAGCTGCTATGCCTTGGCCCCAAGATCGGCGTCTAAAGCTGGTTTCTAAAGCTGGCGTCTAAAACAGACTGCCCTGTTCGGGGGGCTTTTTCGCAGGCTTGCGCGGCGCAGCGGCCCCGCCGATCTGCATCCTGCCATCTGCGAATTCGATCTCAAGCGATGTCGCAGCCTTGGCGGCCTTTTTGGTCGTGACCAGATTGCCGTCGCCGCGCACAACCGCATAGCCGCGCGCCAATGTCGACTTGTAGCTGAGCATTTCATGCAAGCGGTCCAGCCCCGCAACCTGTTTGCGCCACCCTTGGGTCTGGCGCTGCCCCGCATCTGAAAGACGCCGCGCAAGCGCTTGGAATGCATCGGATTTACGCTTGTGATCCTGCACCAACGCCTCGGGGCGGAACCGCGATGACAGCGCCGCCAACCGCCGCTGTTCGGATTGCAAGGCGCGGGTCAGCGTGCCGGGGCGCAAGACGCCGGACATATTCGCCAGCCGCACTTTGCGCTTTTGCACGCCTGCGGTCAGCGCCGGCCCCAGCCGCCCGCCCAGAACATCCAGCTTTTGCCGGGGACCGTCCAACAGACTTTCAGCCCGTGGCAAGGCCCGCGTCATATCGCGCAGACGTTGATCGCGCCGCGCCAGTCCCTGGCTTAGCGCCCGTGTCATCCGCGCCTCTTGCCCGTCCAGCCACGCGACCAGTTCGTGACGCACAGGCACCGCCAGTTCAGCCGCAGCCGTGGGGGTCGGTGCCCGCTTGTCCGACACATAATCTATCAGGGTCGTGTCCGTCTCGTGGCCCACAGCCGAGATCAGCGGAATCTCCGACATGGCCGCCGCACGGGCGACGATTTCCTCGTTGAACCCCCAAAGGTCTTCGACCGACCCACCACCGCGCGCGACGATCAACAGATCAGGGCGCGGGATCGCCCCGCCGGGGGTCAGCCGGTTGAAGCCTTCGATGGCACGGGCCACTTCGGGTGCGCATTTCGCACCCTGCACCGCCACGGGCCAGATCAGCACCTTGCGCGGAAAACGGTCGCGCAACCGGTGCAGAATATCGCGGATCACCGCCCCTGAAGGCGAGGTCACCACGCCGATCACATCCGGTAGATAGGGCAACGCGCGTTTGCGTTCGGGGGCGAACAGCCCTTCAGCCGCCAGCGCCGCCTTGCGTTTTTCCAGCAGCGCCATCAGCGCGCCCATACCCGCCGGTTTGATGTCTTCGATGACGATCTGGTATTTCGACTGCCCGCCAAAGGTGGTGATGCGGCCCGTGGCGATCACCTCCATCCCCTCTTCGGGCTGGGTTTCCAGACGACCGGCGACGCCCTTCCAGATCACGCCGGAAATCACCGAACTGTCATCCTTGAGGTCCAGATAGATATGCCCCGACCGCGGGCGGCTGACACGGCCCACTTCGCCGCGAATCCGCACATGGGAAAATTCGCTCTCGATCACCCGCTTGATCGCGCCGGACAGCTCGGTCACGGTGAATTCGGGGCTGTTTTCGCCCTCGCGGGGGGTGTCGATCAGGTCCATGCGGGCGTCCTTCGGGTCTGGGCTCGTGTCCGGCTTGTGTATTTCACAACCCCAGCTTAGAACGCGCAGCAACCAAGGCCAAGGGAGCGCATTCATGAATATCCTTATTTTGGGCAGCGGCGGGCGTGAACACAGCCTTGCCTGGGCCGTTTTACAAAACCCCAAATGCGACAAGCTGATCGTGGCACCGGGCAATGCTGGCATCGCCGCGATTGCCGAATGCGCGTCCTTTGACATTGACAATGGCGCGGCTGTGGTCGGGTTTGCCGACGAAAACAGCATTGATTTCGTGATCATCGGGCCAGAGGCACCGCTTGCCGCCGGCGTAGCAGATGATCTGCGCAATGCGGGTTTTCTGGTCTTTGGCCCCTCCAAAGCCGCCGCAGCGCTTGAGGCCTCAAAGGCGTTCACCAAAGAAATCTGCGATGCCGCGCAAGCGCCCACAGCCGCCTATGGCCACTTTACCGATGCCGCATCTGCGCGCGCCTATCTGGCCGACCACCCTGCCCCCATCGTGATCAAGGCCGACGGTCTCGCCGCTGGCAAAGGCGTGATCATCGCCGAGACGGATGCAGAAGCGCTCGCCGCCGTTGACACCATGTTCGACGGCACCTTTGGCGATGCCGGTGCCGAGGTCGTGATCGAGGAATTCATGGACGGCGAAGAAGCGTCGTTCTTTGTGCTGTGCGACGGCGACACCGTGCTGCCCATCGGCACGGCTCAGGACCACAAGCGCGTGGGTGACGGCGACACAGGCCCCAACACTGGCGGCATGGGGGCCTATTCCCCTGCGCCCGTGCTGACCGACGCCATCGCCGAACGCGCCCTGGCCGAGATCATCCGGCCCACGATGGCCGAGATGTCCCGACGCGGCATGCCCTATCAGGGGGTTCTCTATGCGGGCCTGATGATCAAGGACGGTGCCCCCCGGCTGGTGGAATATAACGCGCGCTTTGGCGACCCAGAATGTCAGGTGTTGATGATGCGACTGGGCGCGCAGGTTCTTGACCTGCTGCACGCTGCCGCCGAAACCCGCCTGTCCGACATGCAGGTGAACTGGGCCGAGGACCATGCGGTGACAGTGGTGATGGCCGCGTTGGGCTATCCCGGTGACTATGACAAAGGCAGCGTCATCTCCGGGCTCGACGCCTTGCCCGAAGACAGCCGCAACATGGTGTTTCACGCAGGCACCGCCGAAAAAGACGGGCAGATCGTTGCTGTGGGCGGGCGCGTGCTGAACGTCACCGCGCGGGGCGACAGTCTGGCCGAGGCGCAGGCGCGGGCCTATGCGATGGTTGACGCGGTTGATTGGCCGGGTGGTTTCTTCCGGCGCGATATCGGCTGGCGGGCGCTGACATAATCAGGGGCCGGACCGGGGGCTAGCCCCCGGACCCCCAGGATTTTTTACCATTTGGAAATCAGGCTGGGATATCAGCTTGGGTCTATCGCGCAGGTCAGCGCTTGTGCGATGTTCTGTTGTGTAAATGGTTCTTTGAACGGCGCGCGGGTGAGTGCGCCTTTCGAGAGGCTGACCGCGACCATTTTTGCATCCCCGCCTGTGCGCCACGGCATTTCTGCCAGGATCATCTGGGGGGTGCCCTGACAGTTCCGGATACCGCCTGCGATATCCGTGTCGCCAATGCGGTGATTGGTCAGGCCGTTTGTGGTGGCAATAGGTGTAAGGTGTGCGCCGTCAAATGTCAGGATCACCAGTTTTCCGGCGAGATGCGGGGTTACCACCATGGCGATCTCGGACCGGCCGTCGCCTGTGAAATCGGCAGCGCCGATAGGGGCCAGCCAGCGGTTCTTCCGCCCGATGTGATCGGTCATGGCAAGGCGGCCGCTGGGGCCGTAGACGACAAGACGCGCGCCCAAGGTCAGGCTGCTTTCGACCACGATCACTTCGGGGGAGCCGTCTGCATCCAGATCGGAAAGCCTTGGGGCAACGTCTTCGAACACCAGCGTTTCGGGCAGGATGAAGCGCCGCTGGGTGCCATCCTTTAGCGTGATCTCGAGGGTGCCCCATTCAACCGCATCGCCCAAGATCCCATGAGCGTAGCGATCTGTCGGGTCGGTGTAGCGCGCGGCCATGATGGTATCTGCCACGGTCAGACCGGGCACCAGCGCCGCCAGCCCCGCCAACCCCGCGCACAATATCAGCTGTGCGCGGCGGGCGAACCCTGTGGCAAGGCGCGCCGGAAGACGCCGCGCCCCGGCCAGCATCAGATCTGCTTTTCTGGCATCTGGACGCGCAAGCCATCAAGCGCGTCGGTCACTTTGATCTGGCAGGTCAGGCGCGAGCGTTCAGGATCGGGCTGATAGGCGAAATCAAGCATGTCTTCTTCCATGTCGTCCTTTGCCGGTACTTTGTCGATCCACGCCGGGTCCACATAGACATGGCAGGTCGAGCAGGCGCAGGCCCCGCCGCAATCGGCTTCGATTCCCGGGATGTTGTTGTCGCGTGCGCCTTCCATGACGGTCATGCCATTGGCCACATCCACCACATGTTCCGTGCCGTTGTATTCTACGTAGGTGATTTTGGCCATTGTGACCCCCTGTGCAATAAATATCGCCCTATGTGTAGCCAGCCCCGCGGCCCTTCGCCAGCCCCTTTTGCCCACCAATGACACCTCGTGATTGCCGCAGAAACGTGCCAATCAGTTAGTCCCCTATCCATTGATCTAGGCAGCGCCGGAAAAACGCGTTAGATTGCCGCAAAAGACGAGACCGACAAAGGCATGGCGTGCAGGCAATTTCACGAAAATTGGTGTTAACAGGGTGTTCCATCGCCCTTTGCCTTGCAGCGCTGTCGGGCTGCGACATGTCGGGTGCGGATTCCCCCCCGCCAGAGCCGGGCGTGATCGAGGCCACCACCCAAGGGCCCGCAGGGGCACCTCCCGGATCCTGTTGGGGCCGCACCGTGTCGCCTGCGGTGATCCAGACCGTGACCGAACAGGTGCAGGTCCAGCCCGCCCAGATCAGCACCACCGGAGAAATTCAGGCCCTGCCGATTTACCGCACCGAAACGCGGCAGCAAATTGTGACCCCGCGCAAGGACAACTGGTTCGAGACCCTGTGCGCCGATCAGCTGACACCGCAATTCATCGAAACCTTCCAGCGCGCGCTTGAGGCGCGGGGTGCATATGCCGGAGAGATTTCAGGCAATTTCGACACCGCCACCCGCAAGGCGATGCGCGCCTACCAGATCAGCACCGGCGGCCCGGACAGCCCCATTCTGGCCATGAGCACCGCGCGTGGGTTGGGCCTGATCGCGGTCGATCCGACCACGCTCGAGTAATCTGATTTCAAGGCGTTACGGCGCGAACTTCATCGGCAGCGTAAAGCTGTGAACCCCTGATTTCAGCCCCTTTGGCGCAGAAGCGATGCGGGCGGATTTCACGGCAGCCACCGCCGCGCGGTCGATTTGGGCCACGCCGGAAGATTTGCGCACCGACACGCCCGTCACCTGCCCCTTGGTATGGACCGAAATGGCCAGCGTCACCGTGCCATGCGCCCGTGTGCCCGATGGATAGCGCTTGCGCCGCTCGATGCTGGTGCGGATCTGCCCGCCCCAGGACGCCATCAGTTTTTTGCTATTGCCCGGTTTCGCTGCGGTTGCTGCCGCGTTACCCGACGTGCCCTTGGCGGTTTTGCCACCTGTCCCCGCCGCCTTTTGTGCTGCGTTGGATTGCGCAAATTTCCTGGGCTGCGGTTTTTGCGCTGTGGCTTTGGGGGTCTGCACTGACTTGGCCTTGGCCACCGGTTTCGGCGTTGGCTTTGGCTTTGCCACCGGCTCTGGCCGCAGTTTGGGGCGCTGCTCTGGCAGTTTTGGTTTGGCTGCCGGGGTTTGATCGACGTCGGGCAATGCAGGGGCGGCACCCGCAGCGGGCATAGGTGACGGGGCGCGCGAAGTGACAGCGCTTTGTGGCATCGCGGGTTCAGGGGCGGCCAATTCGGGGAGCATTTGTGCCGGTTGCACCACGTTCTGCACCACCTCGACGGGCTTTTCCCATTCGGTCACCATGTCTTGCACAGACATGTTTGCCGCCGCCAGCGTGACAGTGGCATCGCCCCCCGCGCCCGCAGCGCTTTGGGTACCCGTTGGTGCGATATAGCCCACCGTCAGGTGCAGCGCCGTGGCACCCGCAAGAAAGGCAGAGAATTCAAAGAACTGTTTCATGGCGTACGGATCACCAATTCGACATCTGCGTGGCCCATCGCGGACAGCCGCGCAAGAACCTGCGCCAACCTGCGGGCCTCGAGCGTTGCATCCGCACGGACCGTCAGCGGCGCAGGGTCGACCGCGCCAAGCAGGTCCCACGCGGCATCATCCAATGCGCCGTCATAGCCAACAGTGCCTTGCGCCGACAAATACAAGGTCTGGTCGCCGGTCACTTCGCCCTTGGCCTGCGTTTCGGGCAGGGTCAGATCAAACGGCGGGGCCTGCGTGATCGTGGCGGACATCATGAAAAATATCAGCAGCAAAAAGACGACATTGATCATTGGAACAATGGATTCAGCAGGCTGGCGGCGGCGGGGTTGGGCGAACTTCATGGCGCTACTCCACCACGACCAGATTGGCGAACCCGGCGGCTTGCAGCGCCTGTGCTACATCCAGCAACCGTTGCAGGCTGGCCCCGTCGGTGCCGCGCAGAATGACGGTGTCGGCGCGGTCCTGGGTCAGCGGGGTCAGCGCATCGGGCAGGCCCGCAATATCAACGCCCATGCCGTTCAACGTCAGAGCGTCGGGGGCGATGTCGATCAGGCGCGGCGGGCCGGAATAGGCCGCCCCCGCCCCTGCACCGGACAGGCGCACCGCCGCATCCTGACCGAATTGCGAGGCCAGCATGAAAAACACCAACAGCAAGAACACCACGTCGATCATTGGCGTTAGGCTTGGCCTGCGGCTGCGGCGTGGGGATGCAAAGGCAAACATCAGCCCGCCTGCCCCCCGGAGGTAAAGATACGTGTGGCGATGTCCTCCATGTCGCCCTGCACCCGTTCGGCGATGGCTTCGAACCAGCTAAGGGCGACTGCGGCGGGGATCGCCACGCCCATGCCTGCCGCCGTGGTCAAAAGTGCCTCCCAGATGCCGCCGGCCAGAACCGACGGGTCGGCCTGACCGCCGGTGGTTTCCAGCGCCTGAAACGCGTCAATCATGCCCAAAACGGTGCCCAGCAAGCCGATCAGCGGCGCGATGGTCACAATCAGTTCAAGCGGGCGCAAGCCGCTGCGCAGTTGCACCAGCACACGGCCCGCAAGGCGCATCACCTCTTCGCGGGCAAGGCCGTCAGGTAAACGGCGCGCGCCAATCACATCGGCAGCGAAACGGGCGCGCAGCCCTTTGGCAGGCACAGACTGGCCCGCGACAATCGCCTCGGCGCGGGCACGAGACCACGCGCCCATCAGCGACAAACGCCACAATTTCCACAAGACGATGGCCAGTACCAGCACGGATAGAACCGCAATCGCCCAAAGCGCCGGACCGCCGGTGTTCAGGAAAGCGAGCATTTCGGGTGTCATGACAGAACCTCTAGCGGTTGGAAAATGATGCCGTCGGGTGTTTCTTGCAAATAGGCGCTGATGCCAAAGGCGGCGCGGATCAGATCGGGGGTCAGCACGTCACGCGGCGGGCCATCGGCTGCAATGCCACCGCTGTGCAACATCACGATGCGGGTGCAATGGCGGGCGGCAAGACCCAGATCATGCAGGGATACCAACACAGATTGCCCCGTCCGGGCAAGGGCCGCAAAGGTTTGCATGGTCGCAATCTGGTGCGCGGGATCAAGCCCCGCCGTGGGTTCATCCGCCATCAGCAAAGGGGCCTCTTGGGCAAGGCTGCGGGCAATCAGCACGCGCGCCTGTTCGCCCCCCGACAAATGCGTCGCTGTGCGGTGGCGGTAATCCTCAAGACCCATGCGGGCGATGGCGCGTTCCACGGCGGCTGTGTCTGCCGCGCTTGGCTTTTGGCCTGCGACCAGATGGGGAATGCGGCCAAGGCGGATCAGGGTTTCCACATCCACCGGCCAGGCGATTTCACGCGCTTGCGGCATCCACGCGGCGGCGCGGCCCCGATCCCGCGATGACATGGCGGCCAGCGAACTGTGCCCCTGCGACGGGATCAAGCCAAGGCAGGCGCGCATCAGCGTCGTCTTGCCCGCGCCATTCGGGCCGATCAGCCCGACAATCTCCGATGGTCCGATCTGCAGGTTGATGCCCTGCAATATCTGTTTGTCCCGGCGTTTCACCGCGAAATCACGCAGGCTGAGCATGGTCATAGCCCGTCCCTCCGCGTGCGGTAGATCAGGTGCAGGAACAGCGGTGCCCCGACCAGTGCCGTGACCACCCCCAGCTTGAGGTCGCTTTCAGGCAGCACCACACGCACCAGTATATCTGCGGCCAGTATCATCGCCGCCCCGCCAAGCCCCGAGGCCCATAGCAAGGCACCGGGCCGTGCACCAACCCAAGGGCGCAGCAAATGCGGCACCACAAGACCGACAAACCCGATCGCCCCCGCAACCGCAGTGGACGCCCCCACAACCGCCGCCGTGCCAAAGATCAGTGACAGACGCAGGCGGGTCAGGTTCACCCCCATCGCCTCGGCCGCGTCTTCGCCCAAGGTCAGCGCATCCAGCCCGCGCGACAGGGTCGACAGCAGCAGGCTTCCTGTGATGATCAGGGGCAAGGCGATCCAGACATGGATCATCGACCGATCCGCCAGCGACCCCATCATCCAGAAAATGATTTCACTCGCCGCATAGGGGTTCGGCGACAGGTTCAACACCAGCGATGTCAGCGCCCCCGCAAAGGCGGAAATCGCGATCCCGGCAAGGATCAGGGTCAGGGACGATCCGCGGGGTCCGGCCAGCACCAAGACCAGCAAGACGCCCACCAATGCCCCCGCCAGCGCCATCATCGGCAAGGCCAGAACCATCGTCGCCGCAAGCCCGGTCTGGATCGACAAAACCGCCCCCAAAGCCGCAGAGCCCGACACGCCGATCAGCCCCGGATCAGCCAGGGGGTTGCGCAGATAGCCCTGCATCGCGGCCCCGGCCAGCCCCAAAGCACCGCCGACCAGCACCCCCAGTATGGCACGTGGCAAACGGATTTCGCGCATCACCAGCGTCATCGGGCCGTCGTCGCCAAACATCAGGGCGTTCAGACTTTGACCCACGCTCAGCTGTGCCGGGCCGATCACCAGCGCACCGATGAACAACAGCACCACAATGGTACACAAGAACAATGCAAGGCGGTTCATTCCACCGCTCCTTGGGCTTGAATGCGTATACGCAGTTCCGTCATCTTGGCGATGGCGCGCAGGACAAATGGTGTACCACAGACCCAATCGTGATCTGTCAGCCCTGCCCTTTCGCCATTCTTGCGCAGCGCGGCAACGGCGGGATGGTCCATAATTTCTTCGGCGCGTGATCCGCCCTCATAGGGCAGGCTTTGGATCACGGCATCGGGTTGCGCCATGGCCAGAACCTCAAGCGGGATGATCCCGCCACCCGCATAGCCCGCCGCAACGGCCGCATTTTCAAACCCCGCCAAGGTCAGGATCTCCCCCGCCATGGATCTATCCCCTGTGGTATAGCCATTGGCCTGATACACCGCCGCTGTGGGCCGGTTGGAGGGGTTGGCCTGAAACGCGGCAAGTGCGGTTTGATACTCGGCCACCAGTGCCGCCGCCTTGTCTTGCTGGCCCAAGATCTCGCCCATATGGGTCAGTTGGTCGGGGATGGTGGACAGACTGTTGCTGATCTCAAAGGTCTCGACCCTGATGCCAAGCCGTTCCAACATCCGCACGGTGGCGCGCGCACTATAGGGGCTGGTCAGCACCAGATCGGGCTGCATCAGATAGATTTCTTCGGCGCGTCCGTGGTTGGTGATGTACTGGTCCGCCTGCACCACCATAGCAGAGCTGCGCGGATCACTGGCAAGTTGTGAGACAGACAAGAGCTGCCCCTCGCCTGCGATCAGCATTGCCAGCTGGTCGGTGCACAGGTTCATCGACACGACCCTTTGCGGCGCGTCTGAGGACACGACCCTTTGCGGCGCGGCTTGGGCAAAGCAAACAGCGGGCGCGCAAAACAGCGCACCCGCAAGCCACATGGCGTGGATGGGTTTAGAAGTTCGCACGGACACCGATATAGGCCGCGCGGCCCCGGCTGGCATAGCCCCAGACGTCAACTGCATCATCGTCAAACAGGTTGGTAATCCGCCCTGTCAGCGTCACGCGGTCATTCAGGTCGTAATCGGCGGCCACATCAACCGTGGTATAGGACGGCAGTTTGATCGTCGGATAGGTCCCAAAGAACTGCGTGTCATAATTTGCCGACACGTGGCGCAGGTCTGCGGAAACCGACCCACGGCCGCCAAAGGTTTCAACTGTGGCACCAAGGGTGAATTCGTGACGCGGACGGCGGATTTCCACGCTGCCATTGGGGTTCTTCGCATCCAAATAGGTATAGGACATGCGCAGCGAAACGGTGTCGGTCGCCTGCATGTTACCCGAAATCTCAACACCTTCGCGGGTGCTTTCACCGGCCTGGTTCTCGTAGGTGAATGCACCACCACCAAGCGAGAGGGCAGAAATCTCGTCTGTCAGCTTTTCGTTGAAATACGTCACATCAATCGTGCCGCGCCCCTCAAACACCGGGAATTCGGCCCCGATATCAAAGCTCTTGTTTTCTTCCGGACGCAGGTTTGGGTTGCCGGTATAGCCAAATGCATTGGCAAAAAGCTCGAAATACGAGGGGTTCACAACGCCCGTACCAGCCGATGCGTGCAAACGGATGCCCGATCCAGCCAAGGTATAGCCCAGACCAACATTCCACGTCGTGGCGTTCTCGAAAACATCGTTGTCGTCGAAACGTGCACCGGCTTGCAGATCAACACCGTTGCTGAACGCACCGCGATATTCCAAGGCAATGGATTGGGCCGCGCGGTTATAGGCCGGGTTACTGTCGCTGGTATCGCTTTGACGCTCGACAAGCAGGTTCAGCAGGTGATCGGTTTCAGCAACACTGCGCCCGTCCAACCCATAGCTCAGGCGGTATTTCAGCGCTTCACTCTCGGTCTGCCCCAAAGGTGCCCCGTTAGAGCTTTGGCGGTTGCGGGTGGTTTCATAAGCCAGACGGTGCGTCAAACGCCCGCCCATCATCATGTATTCGGCATAAACCTGCGCTGTCAGTTCCTTGCGGTCGGCATATTGCGACGGATCGTCAACAACATAGCTGGCCGGATCGGTCGCCACGAAAGAGGTGGAATCAAAATCGTAGTTTTCATCGGATGTGCGCAGAACGAAGCCCAGTTTCAGATCATCCGTCACCAGATAATCGCCGCTCAGGATCGCTGTGTTACGCTCTAGCCCGTCTTTTTCGCCGCCATCACCAGACTGGTCATAGCCGGCGTCATTGGTATGCGCCAAGGACAGCGACACACCGCCCCGTTCGTTGCGGCGCGCGATAAACGCGGTGGCGATTGTCGCAGAGCCGACTTCGAGGCTGGTGGAATAGGTTTCGCCCAGATCGCCCTTGCGGGTGATGATGTTGATCACACCCGAAGACGCGTTCGACCCGTAATACACAGACTGGGGGCCGCGCAGGACTTCGATGCGTTCGATGTTGGCGGTCTCAAGCCCGCTGAACACATATTCGCCGTCGCCACCGGCAGCTTCGACACCGTCGATCAGCACCAATGTGTGGTTTGCTTCGCCGCCACGGATGCGCACTTGGGTAAAGTTGCTGCTAACACCGCTGACCTGAACACCGGGCAGGCTGCGCAGGGCGTCTGCGACATTGGTGATGCCGCGGTCTTCGATGTCTTGTGCGGTGATGACAGTTGCGGCGCGGCCATAGGCGTTGGCGGCGATGGGCGACAGGCCGCCCGACACGATGATCTCGTCCAGTGCCAGTGTTTCCTGTGCAACAGCGGCCGAGGTGCAAAGCGCGATAAGCGCGGCGGATGAAAGTAGGGATGTTCTAAACATCTTAAGTCCCTTTGGTAACGACCGGCAATCGGTCGTTTGACGTCGTGAATGTCAGTAAAGGGACTGGATTGCCCCCCGCAGACGGTGAAGCCACCACAGCGGAGAATCCGCAGCCAAAGCGCCCCTCGCGCCCTTAGCAGGGTGATCACCTTGGCAGGTCTCCTGACTTGCGGGTCAAAGCTGAACCGGACCTTCCCATCATGACAGACATGACAGTGGCCTTTGCCGGTATCGCTCGCCGCTTACAGTTGCGGGGGCAGTCGTGGAATGGGCAGGTGCCGCACCACGTTCCCTTTTAACCGAACGACAGAACCGTCCGGACCAAAGTGAGTCCGTTGCTACAACCGGTCGCACCGTTTGTGAAGACGATTCTTAACTTTTCGCTAGCCGTGGAACGCCGCAACCGTCTTGAGGGTCGAGAACCCGTAAAGCGCCTCAAAGCCCTTTTCGCGGCCATGTCCGGACAGTCCCACCCCCCCGAAAGGCAGTTCAACCCCGCCCCCCGCGCCGTAGTTATTCAGGAACACCTGACCCGCGCGCAGCTGTTTGGCCAGCCGCATCTGCCGCGCCCCGTTTTGCGACCACACGGCGGCGACCAATCCAAAGTCGGTGCCATTGGCGATTTGCACGGCCTCTTCCTCGGTATCAAAGGGGATGATGACCTGCACGGGGCCGAATATTTCCTCTTGGGCCAGCACATGATCGGGGGCGACACCGGCGAATAATGTCGGCGCGACATAGGCCCCGTTTTCAGGCGCATCCGCCACGATCAGGCCACGGCCGACGACCTCCAAACCGTCGCCCTTGGCCAGATACCCTTCGACGATGGCCTTTTGGCGCGACGAAATCAGCGGCCCGACATCCAGATCGGCCATGGCCGGGCCTACCCGAAAGACATCATACCGCGCGCCCATCTGTGCCACCACGCGGTCATAGACACCGCGCTGCACCAATATCCTGGAGGCCGCCGAACAGGTCTGGCCCGCATTCTGGATGCCCGCATTGACCAGAAACGGCAGTGCTGCATCAATATCGGCATCGTCAAACACCAGCTGCGGCGACTTGCCCCCCAGTTCAAGCGTGACAGGCACGACATTACGGGCGGTGGTTTCCTGGATCAGCTTTCCGACCCCGACAGAGCCGGTAAACGACAGATGATGCACGCCGGAATGCCGCGTCAGCGCCGCCCCCGCTTCGGCCCCCAAGCCCGGCACCACATTCAGCGCACCGGCGGGCAGGCCTGCCGCATGGGCGATCTGCGCAAAGGCAAGGGCTGTGAGACAGGCTTCCTCGGCGGGCTTGAGCACCGTGGCGTTGCCCATCGCAAGGGCCGCCCCGACAGAACGCCCGATGATCTGCATAGGATAATTCCAAGGGATGATATGCCCCGTCACCCCATGCGGTTCGCGCAAGGTATAGACGGTATAGCCGTCCAGATACGGGATCGTTTCGCCGTGCAGCTTGTCACAGGCACCGCCGTAAAACTCCATATAGCGCGCCAGCGCCAGCACATCTGCACGGGCCTGTTTCAACGGCTTGCCCACATCCAGCGCCTCGAGGCGGGTCAGTTCGTCGATATTGTCCAGAACCCCCTGCCCGATCCGCGCCAGCACCCGCCCGCGTTCGGCTGCGGTGGCGCGGCCCCAGTCGCCGCGCAACGCCGCATGGGCAGCCTGCACCGCGCGATCAATGTCTGTGTCCGATCCGCGCGCAATGTCACACAGGCGCGATCCATCCGACGGGTTCACCAGCGTCACACGCGCCGACGTGGCAGAGGGCACCCAAGCCCCCCCGATAAAGCAAAGGGACGGGTCCAGACCTAGGGGCGTGACGGGCATTTTGGTTTCTCCGTATCAGACATGCCCCCACATCAGCACAGATCCGCCCCCTTCGCGAGCGGTATTGCCGCGACATGCAACAATCGTGTGCTTGGCCGTGAACCTTTTGCCCGGTTGCGGCGTTTGATCCGTAACCCCTGACGCATTGGACATTCCTGTGGAACACATTCCCTCGATCCGGCGCTCTTTGCAAATGCTGGTGCTGATATCGCTTTTTGTCACAGCCTATTTTGCCAAAGACCTTATCTTGCCGATTTTGCTGGGCTTTTTGCTTGCCCTGACCCTAAGCCCCGTTGGCCGTGGCTTGTACCGTATTGGCGTGCCACATGTCGTTTCCGCCTTTATTCTGGTGTCGGCCACCGCGCTGCTGATCCTGTCGGTGGTGGTGCTCTCCGCCGGGACGGTTGCCCTTTGGAGCGACGAAATCCCGCAAATGGGCCGGGAAATCGAACAAAAGCTCAGCAGCCTTAGTCAAGCGGTCGAAACCATGCGCAGCGCCAGCGAGGAAGTCGACAAGATCAGCAATGGCGGCGTCGACAACAGCAACGAAGTCGTCGTGCGCCAACCCGGATTGCTGGACACGGCGCTGGATACGGTCAGCACCACAGGCGCGTCGCTTGCGGTTATCCTGATCCTCGCGCTGTTCTTGTTGTCATCAGGAGAGATGTTCTACCTCAAGCTGGTGCAGTCCATGCCCACCATGACAGGCAAGAAACGTGCATTGCAGACCGTCTATGATGTGGAAAAACGGGTGTCGCGGTATCTGCTGACCATCGCGTCGATCAACGCGGGGCTTGGTATTTGCGTCGGGCTGTATCTGACGGCACTGGGCCTGCCTTCGGCCTATATCTGGGGGATTGCCGCGTTCATGCTGAATTTCCTGCCCTATATCGGCGGGTTCGGTGGCGTTATCTTGGTCGCGGGTTTTTCAATCGTGACCTTCGACAGCCTTGGCTATGCCTTGCTGGCCCCCTTGGGCTATCTCACGCTGACCATGCTTGAGGGGCAGATCGTCACGCCATGGCTGGTCGGTCGCCGCCTTGAGATGAACACGGTCGCCGTGTTTCTGACCGTGGTGTTCTGGGGCTGGCTTTGGGGAATTGCAGGTGCCTTGGTTGCGGTGCCTTTCCTCGTTGTCTTCAAGGTCATCTGCGAGAATTTTGAGCCCCTGCATACCATCGGGAATTTCCTGTCCGCAGAACAGGTCAAACCCGAGGATAGCAGGGAACAACAACGCGCTGATCTAGCTGGCCAGTGACGGCAGCCACAGCACGATAGACGGGAAGGCCACGAGCAAGGCGATCGTGATGGCATCCGCGACAAAGAACGGGGCCACGCCTTGGAACACGTCCTGAACCGTCAGGTCGTCACGCACACCGGCAACGACAAAACAGTTCAACCCGATGGGCGGGGTGATCAGGCAGAACTCGGCCATTTTCACCACCAAGATCCCGAACCAGATCGCGCACATCGGACCTGACATGCCAAAGGAACTGTCGGCGGCGGACACAAATTCGCCCCCGTTCAACGCCATCACCGCAGGATAGACCACAGGCAAGGTCAGCAGCAGCATCCCGATGGCATCCATGAACATGCCCAACACGGCATAGGCCAGCAGGATACAGATCAGGATCAGCATCGGGGCCATTTCAAGCGACGAAATCCAGTCGGCAAAGGCACCGGGCAAATCGGCAAAGCCCAGAAAGCGCACATAGATCAACACGCCCCAGATGATGCTAAAGATCATCACCGTCAGCTTGGCGGTTTCCAGCAAGGCGTCCTTCAGCTCTGGCCAGCGCATTCCGCGCCACAGCGCCATCAGGAACACGATAAACGCCCCGATGGCACCGCCTTCTGTGGGTGTGCCCCACGCATCGCCAAACGGGTTGTAGACGAAAAAGATGATGATCACGACAACGGCCACAATCGGCAAGGCCGGTGGCAGGGATTCAAACCGTTCACGCCATGTGAAGCCGGTGATCGGGGGGCCTACCTTTTTCCAGACCAGCGCAATGCCCACGATGATGATCGTATAGACCAGCGCCGAAAACGCACCGGGGATAAAGCCCGCCAGCAACAGCTTGCCCACATCCTGTTCCACGATAATGGCATAGATCACCAGAATCGCCGATGGCGGAATAAGTGAAGCCAGTGTGCCCGCAGCCGCCACAACACCGGCGGCGAATTTTTTGTTATAGCCGTTTTCGAGCATCTCTGGGATGGCGATACGCGCGAAAACCGCCGAAGTCGCAACCGAAGCACCGGATACCGCCGCAAACCCCGCCGTGGCGAAAACAGTGGCAACCGCCAGCCCGCCCGGCACCCAGGCGATCCAGCGTTTTGCCGCCTCGAACAGGGCCTTGGTCAGACCCGCGTAATAGGCAAGATACCCGATCAGGATAAAGGTCGGGATCAGCGACAGCGCCTGGCTGGCCACCTTGGAATGCGGCACCTGCCCGGCTGTTTTCGTGGCAACGGTCATCGCCCACATGAATTGCGAGGGGTCATACCCCTTTTTGGCCCAGAACACCCAGACCAGCCCAACCAGACCCGCCATCGCGGCGGCAAAGGCCACGCGCATCCCCAAAACGACCATGACCAAAAGGCCGATGGATACGTAAATACCAATGTCGATACTGTCCATCAGAGGTCCTCCCGTCCGGTGACAGCGGCCGCTTCACGCGCCGCAATTGTTGCTGCATCTTCGACCAGCGGCACACCAACAGGTTCATCCGTGCCGCTTTTGATCGCCAAGCCGTAGGAATAAAGCTGCAACATCAGACGCAAGGCCAATACGGAAAATGCGACAGGCACGATCAGCTTGGCTGGCCAGATCGGCAGTTTGATGTCGATGCTGCTGTCACGGCTCCAGAGCGGGGCGGCAAAGTCGAAACTGCGTTGGAAATGCGCCCATGATCCCCAGATCAGCAACAAGATCAGGACCAACACCAGGAATGTCGTGATAAATTCGGCGGTCCACAGGGCACGGCCCCGAAGCCTGCCCACCAGAATGTCCATCCGGATATGCCCGCCATCGCGTTGGGTATAGCTGACCCCCATAATCGCGATCAACGGCATCGCCATTTCGATCAGATCGACATAGCCCTGCACCGGAGAGTTGAAAATGTTACGTCCCCCGACGGAATAAACCGCCAGAAGCATCAGGGCAAAAACGGCAACCCCACTGACCAGACCAAAGGCTCTTTCAAGCCGGTATAGCCCCTGATCCAGACGGCTCAGAAGACTGTCATCGGTTATTACCGCAGCACGAATGGCCATGGTGTTCCCCCCAATATCAAGATGGTTGTACGGCGATAAAAATCGCTTCGGAAATAGCAAACGGCGCGCAGCCCATACCAGGGCAGCGCGCCGTTCAAATGTCCGAGGTTACTTACCCAGTGTCGTGATCACCAGATCATAGAGTTCTTGCGCAGGCAGACCGCGTGCGTTGTTCTCTTCGATCCATTTGGCAGCAACAGGGCCGGCAGCCTTTTCGCGGAACGCGGCAAGGTTGTCTTCGTTATAGCTGACCTTTTCGATGCCTTTTTCATCCAGCAACGCCCACCACTTGGTCATGGTGTTGTTGTTGTAGTTGTCGATGTAATAGGCCAGCGACTCGTCGACCGACCCCAACAGGGCCTCACGCTCGGCGTCAGACAAGGCACCCAGCGCATCGGAGTTCACCACAACAGGGCAGTTCACGGTGCCGGGGTTGAGGTTTTCTGTCCACCATTTCGCAGCTTCCATGATCCCAAAGGACATGTGCGCATGGGGGGCAAATGCGATCGATTTAACGATGCCCGAATCCATTGCCTGACGGGCCTCGCCCGAGGTCACGGAGGTTGGCACAGCACCGATCAGCGTCAGCGCTTCGCCGATACCACCTGTCGCACGAACAGTCAGACCGTCGTAATCGGCAAGCGTTTTGGGCGCGTCGCCCACACCGGCAATGTTATACTGTGGCATCGGCGATGGCATCAGCAGCGTTGCGTTCCAACGTGCCAGATCGGCAACTGTAGCCGGGTGCGCATAGATTGCTTTGGAAGCCGCGACTTCTTCTTCGAGGGTCTGCACGCCAAGGAACGGCAGTTCCAGCACGGTGATCGACGGGTTTTTATCCGCGTGGTAGCCTGCACAGAACTGCGCCATCTCGAAGGCACCAATGGAAATACCATCAAGGTTTTCAGTGTTCTTGGAAAGACCACCGTAGCTGACGTTAATAGTGAATTCGCCGCCGGTCTTTTCGGAAACCAGTTCTGCGATTTTCTCGATGTGCTCGGTAAAGGCGCGACGCTTGCCCCAAACAGATGCGTTCCACTCGGTTGCCACAGCTTGTGATGCGAATGCGAATGTGAGGGCGCTGATTGCTGCGCCGTTTAGTAGATTCTTCATGTAGTCTCTCCCTTGATGCGGAGCTATGCGTTCCGCTTGCCAAAACACTAACTGCGGACAGCGGGTCTGCCAACCCCAGAACATGCGGTGCCGATTTTAGGCCTTTGGCTTGATCCTGAAATGGTTTGAGGCCGCAAATTTGCCCTGTAAAACCGCTTGAAAATGTTGACATGTAATCGGCGGCAAAGGCGGGAAAATTCCCAATACCCCTCGCAAAATTTACAAATCACCGCCGCTTTCGGAAAAAACTTTACAGACAAAGCGCGCCATAACAGATACTTATTCCTTTCTTTTCAGTTGCCGCTATGATCCGCCAAGGGAGGATCGACGAGCCGTCAGGCTCAGCCGGTCGATTGAATGCTATGATCCTTGAGGGAGGAACCGATGTCCAACGCTGCAAAGACCTATCCGCCATCCGCCGAAATGGCTGCAGGTGCCCATGTGAACGCTGCCAAATACGATGCCATGTACAAGGCGTCGATTGATGATGCAGACGGGTTCTGGCGCGAACAGGCGCAGCGTATTGACTGGATGACCCCCTTTACCACAGTAAAGGACGTGGATTTCACCTTTGGACAGGTCAAGATCAACTGGTTCGCCGATGGTGCGCTGAACGTCAGCGCCAACTGTATCGACCGCCACCTTGAGACACGCGGCGACCAGACCGCCATCATCTGGGAGCCCGACAGCCCCGAAGAAGGCGCGCAGCACATCACCTACAAGGAACTGCACGCCCAGACCTGCAAAATGGCAAACATCCTGCGCGATCTGGGTGTGACCAAAGGCGACCGGGTTGTCATCTATCTGCCGATGATCCCCGAAGCCGCCTATGCGATGCTGGCTTGCGCGCGGATCGGTGCCATCCACTCCATCGTTTTCGCAGGTTTCTCGCCCGATGCCTTGGCATCGCGGGTGAACGGATCAGAGGCCAAGGTCGTCATCACTGCCGACTATGCCCCGCGCGGTGGCAAGGCGACGCCGCTGAAAACCAATGCCGACCAAGCGCTGCTGCACTGCAAGGACAGCGTCAAATGCCTCGTTGTCAAGCGCACCGGCGGCCAGACAACCTGGACCGAAGGCCGCGATTTCGACTATAAAGCACTGGCAAAGGACGCCGCTGACACCTGCGCCCCCGAGGCGATGAACGCCGAAGATCCGCTGTTCATCCTCTACACCTCGGGCTCGACCGGTCAGCCCAAAGGCGTTGTGCATTCCACCGGCGGCTATCTGGTCTATGCCGCGATGACCCACGAGATCACGTTCGATTACCATGATGGCGATGTCTATTGGTGCACTGCGGATGTGGGTTGGGTCACGGGCCACAGCTATATCGTCTATGGGCCACTGGCCAATGGTGCCACCACCCTGATGTTCGAAGGCGTGCCAACCTATCCCGATGCCAGCCGGTTCTGGCAGATCTGCGAAAAGCACAAGGTGAACCAGTTCTACACCGCCCCCACCGCCATTCGTGCGCTGATGGGCAAGGGGCGCGAATTCGTGGACGGCTGTGATCTGAGCAGCCTCAAATTGCTGGGGACCGTGGGCGAACCGATCAACCCCGAAGCATGGAACTGGTACAATGACGTGGTCGGCAAGGGCAATTGCCCGATCGTCGACACATGGTGGCAGACCGAAACCGGCGGTCACTTGATGACCCCCCTGCCCGGTGCTCACGCCACCAAACCCGGTGCCGCGATGAAGCCGTTCTTTGGCATCAAACCGGTCGTGCTGGAACCCGCCTCGGGCGAGATCGTCGAGGGCAATGGCGTCGAAGGTGTGTTGTGCATCGCCGACAGCTGGCCCGGCCAGATGCGTACCGTTTGGGGCGATCACGAACGGTTCGAGCAAACCTATTTCAGCGACTACAAGGGCTATTACTTTACCGGTGACGGCTGCCGCCGCGACGAAGACGGCGATTACTGGATCACCGGGCGCGTCGATGACGTGATCAACGTATCCGGCCACCGCATGGGGACCGCCGAAGTCGAAAGCGCGCTGGTTGCCCACCCCAAGGTGGCCGAGGCCGCCGTGGTCGGTTATCCGCATGATATCAAAGGCCAAGGCATCTATTGCTATGTGTCCTTGATGGCGGGTGAGGAACCTACGGACGAGCTGCGCACCGAACTGCGCAACTGGGTACGCACCGAAATCGGCCCGATTGCATCGCCAGACCTGATCCAATGGGCCCCCGGCCTGCCAAAAACACGGTCGGGCAAGATCATGCGCCGCATCCTGCGCAAGATTGCCGAAAACGACTTTGGCGCGCTTGGCGACATCTCGACACTGGCGGAACCCGAAGTGGTGGACGAACTGATCGAAAACCGCATGAACCGCTAAGGGAAACGCACACATATTAGAAAAGGGGGCATCCAGTCGGGTGCCCCTTTTGCAGTCCGGCCCTGGGGGAAACGCCCGCCAACACCGGCCATGCCTCAGGCGGCTGGCCCTAGCCCTTATGCATAAAGACTCCGGATTTTCTGAACCCCCTCGTCATCAAGGGGTTTGAAAACATACCCTTTGATTGATCCGATTTCTGCTGCTTTTGCCATGTCTTGCGGATTGCTGGACGAGGTCAGCATCATCACGACCAAGCCTGACGGACTGTTTGCGGCTTGGGCCTTGCGCTCCATCTCGAGGATGGTTTCGAAACCCGTCAAAAGCGGCATATTCACATCCATCAAAATAAGAAACGGCGTGCCTTGAGCATCCCTGCGAAAATCGCCCCTTGTCAGCCGTTCAAGGAATTCAGTGCCGTTTGTGACCTCAAATATCTCCCCAAATCCGCCAGCTTTGGCAAGCCGCCGCCTTACGATATATCGATCCGAAACGTTGTCATCGACAACCACAACCGGAATATCAGTCATGCGTTTTTTCCTCCGATGGCAGGGTAAAGCATATCTCGGTGCCTTGCCCCACGGTGCTGTTGATCGTGATCTCCCCGCCAAGCCGTTCAACCTGTTTTTGAACCAATGACAGACCCAGCCCGTCACCACTTCGCTCGTCCAGTCTGATGAACATCTGAAATACCTTGAGCAAATTCTGCTCTGAAATTCCTATCCCGTTATCCCGGACAGATATTTTCACCCCATCTTCAACGGCATCGCTTTTGACGCAAATCACATGCTCCGGTTTCGAGCTGTCGCCATAGCGCAATGCGTTGGACAGCATGTTTTCGATGATCACTTTCAACGTCGGCAGCTCTGTCACGAGGGGGTCAGCATAATTGAACTCCAGCTCCAGCTTTGTGGTGCTTTTTCCGCCTGTGAGATCTATCCATATCTCTGCGATGATGGCATCCAGCAAGACCGGTACCTTTGGCATCCCGTCCCGTCCCGCACGTGCGATTTGCAACACACCTTCGACTTTTTTGGCGCTGCGGTGGCTGATATCAATCACCCTTGCAAGGTTCTCGCGCACCTCATCAAGGTTCCCTTCATCCAGATCCTCGATGCATAAATTCAACAGCCCGGTGATCGACGACAACGGTGCCTTCAGATCGTGGCTCGCGCTATAGGCAAAATGCGAAAGCTCGACATTCAGCGCCGCCAGCTCCGCGCTTTTCCTTGCAACCGCCTCGGCCGCCGCGACACGTTCGGATAAATCGACAATCGTGCTCATGACCAAGACCCCGCTTGGTGCATCGACAGGTGTGAGGGATATTTCCACGGGAAAGCGTGTCCCGTCACTGCGCCGGGCGAACAGATCCCTGCCCAACCCCATGAACCGTTCGGTGCTGTTGTTCATGAAACTGCCAAGATACACAGGATGCGCCCGCCGGAATTCTTCGGGAATAAGCATCTCCACCTTATGACCCAGCAGATCTTCTTCATCATAGCCAAACAACGTCGACGCGGCTTTGTTGACGAACACGATTGTCCCGCGTCCATCCACCATCACCATGGCGCTGGCAGCGGCATCCATGGCACGGTGCATCCGGTCCTCGTGGACCTTTCGATGGCTGATGTCGATGGCTGCAACAAGCGCCATTTTTTCGACGCCATCGGTGACCGGTTCAAGCCCCAGTTCAAGCGGGATCACATTGCCCGATTTTGTCACCCCATGCAGATCACGCCCCGCCCCCATGCTCCGCTTCGTTGACACCTGGTTATAGGCACTGCGCAATTCGGGGTGATATTCGCGGATTGAGGCGGGCACCAATGCCTCAACGTTCAACCCGCGGAGCTCTTCAATGGTGTATTCAAAAAGATCAAGGAAATCGTCATTGGCCAGCAACATCGAACCATCACTTGCAACCAAAAGCATCGGCACCGGAGATATATCAAACGCCAAACGGAATTTATCAATTAGCGACACATCAAGCCCTTCTTATTTATGACAGCAGCCCGACACTGAAATTCATCCTCGATCTACCTATCCAAGGGAGGTTAAGAAACCGTTCGCTGTCACAAGGTACGTAGAGCCGGGCCGTTTCAAACCCCTTTGCAACGCTTTCCCTTACGGCTTTGCCACCGCACAAAGCCCCTGCGGTTTTGCCGTCTGGACAATTCTGCCCCCCCGTGGCACCGCTGCACCATGAAAAAAAGCTTGCATCATTTCGTTCCGGCCTCTGACGACACTTCAGACCTGCGTCGCGCCTTCGGGCGCTTTGCGACCGGGGTAACGGTGGTCACCGTCCAGACGCCGCAAGGCCCGCTGGGCATGACCGCAAATTCGTTTTCATCCGTGTCGCTTGATCCGGCATTGGTGCTGTGGTCGCCCGGAAAATCGTCAAAACGCCATGACGCCTTTGTCCAGGCACCGCATTTCGCAATCCATGTTCTGGGCGCGGACCAGCAGGCATTGGCAGATCACTTTGCCGCCAATGGCGACGGGTTCGACCGTTTCGATTGGTCCAAAGGGCCGAATGGCGCGCCAACATTGGCCGGATGCCTGACGACTTTTCATTGCGATACATTCGCCGTCCATCCGGCGGGTGACCATTCACTGATCCTGGGTCAGGTCACGCAATGCGCCTATGAGCCGGACCGACACGCCCCCGCCTTGCTGTTCGAACAAAGCAGGTTCGGCGCGTTCAGCACATCCGCCAGCTAAGCCTAGTAATCTTTCTCGAAGAAAATCCCGATGCCGGTGTTACCGTCTGAATGAACCGTCCCCTTGGCGGTCAGGTTCTTGGAGATGTCCAGATTGATGGAGATATCAGCCGTCCCGTCAGACGCGGCAGTCACATCGGTATAGACGTTATCCGAGATGTATTTGCCCGCGCGCACCGCCGTTGCACCGCTGTCTGTGGTGGTCACATCCAGATCGTCCAATCCGAACCCCGTGCGCAAATTCGAAATCACACCCGCCCCGCCGCGCCCTGCCAACGTCGCGACAGCACTTGCCAGTTGCAGCGCCTGAAACGCCGAGATTTCAGAGATATTGCGCCCGAAAAGCAATTGCGCAAGGACCTCGTCCTGCGGCGATGCGGGGGTCGATTCAAATGATACTTCCGGCGCGGTTGCAGGGCCTTCGATGATGATGCGCACTTCGCCTGTTTGGGTCGCCGTGGCCGTGACAAAGCGCAGATAGGGCACCAGATCGCCCTGGAATTGCACCGCCCCTTCGTTCAGATCAAAGCGCTTGCCCAGGATATCCAGCCGCCCGCGGATCAGATCAAACCGTCCGGCCGAGATCACGCGATTGGTCGTCCCTGTCAGCAACAGACCCCCGCCCAATTCCGCGTCCAGCCCGCGCCCGCGTACAAAAATACGGTTCGGCGCGTTGATCTGGATGTTCATCCCAAAGCCTGGCCCCTTATCTGCCGCGACCCCCTCCGCGTCCGCCCGTGCGCCATCAAGCCCGGCCTTGCGTCTCGTGGCAATCACATCAGCGGGTGCCCCGATAAAATCGATCGGTGGAATGTCACCAATACTGGTCAGCCCCGTCGAGGGCACCGTGACGCTGGTTTCACCGACATCAATCCGGCCATCAATTCGCGCCCCACCTGTGAGCGGGCCTGCAAGACGCAGGTTGCCATTCAGCGACGTGCGATAAAGCGACGGGTCAATCAGCACGAGATTGTTCAATCCGATCTGCAAATCCGCCGTCATCGATCCGGCCAGCACCACAGCGCCGCCGACCTTGATCTGCCCGCCATCAACGTTTTCTGCCGACAGATCGACCTGCGCGCGATTGTTGCCAAGGTCGATGTTGGCCGCGATATTTTTCAAGGCGATCCGCAGGTTGGGCGCTGACAGCGACGCATTCGATGTGCGAATGGTGCCTGACACAGACCCAAGCTGCGCCGGCCCGTTCACGCTTAGATCAAAGGCCGCCTGCCCTTGCAGGATGCGTGGCGCGATAAAGGGCGCAGACAGACCCAGCGGTGCGTTGCCGTTGATATCAAGGTTCAGGGTGCCATCGCTGCCCACCAGCCCCGCAATGATCGCCTGCGTGCCAGCCGGACCGCTTGCATTGGTGTTCACGCGCCAGCCCGCACTTTCCTGTCGGGCTGTGCCCGTCACATTCAGCGGCCCGTTCAGCTTGGGAACCAGTGCCGCGAGATTTGGGATCGTGATGTCATAGTTCAGCGCAGGGGTGTCGCCGGTCACGACGCCCTGCACCGATGCCCGCGCCGCATAGGGGCCCGTTGCATTGGTGTCAATGGCGATGCCCGCCGGGGTCTGGCGGATCGACCCTGTGGCTGCCAGAGGCCCCGATACGCCGGGGACCAAAGGCTGCACATTGGGCACGGCTATATCAAACGAGATGTCGATCATCGGCGTCAGCGCACCTTGCACCGCGACCTGCGCGTCATAGGGACCGGATGTCTTTGCATCAATGACAAACCCGGCGTCGGTCTGTTTCAGGGTGCCTGCCGCCGTCAGCGGGCCTGTGACCTGCGGCGCAAAGGCCTGCACACGGGGGATTTGCGCCTCGAATTCGATATCCAGCGGGGTCAGCAGCCCTTTGACAGTGGCCGATACATTTTCTGGTGCGGCGGCTTTGGCATCCACCTGCCAGCCGTCGGGCGTCTGCCGCAAAATGCCATCCAGCGCGATCTTGCCTCCAACCGGCGCGTCCGGAACGAAGTCTTTGATTTCAGGAACCTGCGCGGTGAAGTTCAACGTCGCGTTCGGGCCGGTCGCCAGACCTTTGGCGGTCAGCGCGGCGTTATAGGGGCCGTCGGTCACGGCATCCACCGTCCAGCCGCGGGTGTCCTGATCGGCGGTGGCGGTGATCGTCACGGGGCCGGAATACTGCGGCAGGACAAGGTGGATATTGACCAGATTGGCCGTGAACCGCGCTTGCGAATTATCGCTGCGCAGCTCTGCGCCGCCGGTCACGGACACAGCCGCGTTCTCAAGCGTCAGATCACGCACAAAGGTGCCCGTCTCATCGCGCAAGGCCGCGACACTTAGCGTGGTTTCGCCAGCAAGCACCGCATCCGCCTGCGCGATGCCCAGCTTCAGGTCGCGGGTCAGGCCGGTGATGTTCAGATCAAACATGCCGTCCAGCGGTTTGACCTGACCGGCCAGATCGACGTTTGCAGCACCGTCCAGCTCGCGTCCGGCAAGGGCCGAAAAGCGGCTGATTTCCGTGGCTTCCAGCCGTGCCTTAAGCTGCGTCAGGAAATTCTCGGCGGGGCCATTGATCGTCATATCCCCCGTCAAACCGTAATCTGTGCCCGACAGGTCAAGCCCGCTGATCTGCACGGGCTGCCCTTCGACATAGGTGATGGTGGCGCGACCGCTAAGCGCGCTGCCCAAGGCCTCGGACAGGGCGGCGTTGGTAAAAGTCAGCCCCTTGGTCGCAAAATCCAGATCGCCGTCAAACGCACCGACGCTGCCCGCTTTTCCAGCCAGCGTACCGGTCAGGTTCAATTGTGTGCTGTCAATCGCCAGCGCATCTGTGGCCAATCCGTCAACGTCAAAGACCGCTGTAATCGTGTCGCCATCACCCGCATCATATTTCACGCCCAGATCCACGCGGCGCACATAGGTGCTGGCCCCCGCAACCGGCAGCAAAACCCGTTCGCCATCGGTTGCGGCCACGGTGCCGGTGATATCAATCAGGCTGGGCCATTTATCGCTGTTCAAGGTGATCTTGCCCTGCAATTCGGCCGCTTGCGCCTTGAGGGCGAAATCACTGACATCAAGCCCGCCATCCGCCTGCACCATGGCATCAAGCGTCAGCGCCACGTCTGTGCCGAAAAATTCGCGGTATTGCGACAGGATCAATGCCGTCACATCCCCGCGCAGATCGGCCTGAATGCGGCGGTCGGGGTCATCGGTTGCCCCTTGTTCGGCCACGATCACCTGTCCGGCCAGACGTTGTTCGCCATCGGTCGACAGCTTGATGTCGGTCTTGAAATCCGACACCGGCCCCGACCCTGCAACGGTCAGATCAACCGAAGGTTCGCCGGGGATCTTCAGGGTCCGCGAGATGATGCCCTTTTGCTCTTCCGAGAGGTTGACCAGCAGATCAAGCAGGTTGTCGCTGCGGTTCAGATCAGCCGAAATCTTGAACGCCCCTTGTTTGCCATCCGTGCGGGTGGCGTCGATATCAAGGGTCACAACTTCGTCATTCAGCTTCGCGGTGGCCTTGAGGTTCAGTTGCGCAGCTTCGCCCAGGATCGGCGCGCCCAGCACAATTTCCTCGACCTCGAAATTGGCGACATCGATGGAAACCGGCAAATCGGGAATGGCCGGAAAGGTAAACGGCTTGGCCTCGGGATCGGGCAAACTGTCTTCTTGCGTGGCGGGCAGACGCGGTACCGACAGACGCTTGGCGGTCAACGCCTGAACTTCAAGCCGGCCGCGCAACAGGGCAGACCGGTTCCAGTCCAGCTCGACCTCCTCCAATGTCAGCCACACGCCTTGGTCGTCGGAAATCGTCATTTGATCGAATGACGCCCGCGAGCTGAGCGCGCCTGCAAAGCCGTCGATGCTGACAATCCGCCCCGCCCCGCTTAGCGCGTTCTGGATGGTGCGGGTCAGAAAATCCTTGTCATCCTCCTGGGCCAACGCGCCCGAGGCCAGAAGCATCATACAAGTGAAAAGGAAGCTGCGTACAAAGTGGATCAAAACGATTGTCCAATACCGATATAGACTTGAAAATTCTCGCCCGTTTCAGGCCCCGATGTCGGCACCGCGACATCGACGCGGATCGGGCCGATGCCCGTCTCATAGCGCAGGCCAAGCCCCGCACCCGAATGCCAGACCCCCGACCCGTCATAGAATGCCTCGGCCCCGATATAGCCCGCATCGGCAAAGGCCACGATGCCGATCTTGTCCCGCACCGCAACGCGCGCTTCTGCGGACAGACCCAGAAAGCTGCGCCCGCCAACGGTATTCCCGCCACCCAAATCAACGCCAAGCGTCTGGTAGGGCTGTCCGCGGACGCTGCCGCCGCCGCCCGAATAAAACAGATAATCTGCCGGGGCCTGCGCCAAAGTTGGACCGTAAACCGACCCAAGCTGCCCGCGCAGGGCAAAGGTGACCGGACGGGTGGTGCCAAAGGTCTTGTAACCGCGCACATCAACATAGCTGCGCAACCCGCTGGACGACCCCGAAACCGCCGCGAAGGGCGTCAGGCTGGCCTTGGCGTAATAACCGTCTTTGGCGTCCAGACGGTTGTCGCGGTAATCATGTTCGGCGGTCAGTGGCAGCGTCACCAAAGTGTAGTTTTGCGTGCCGAATGCATCGCGGGTTTCGGCGGTGCGCAGCCCCATGCCCAGCGTATAGGTCCGCTCGGCGCTGGCGATCCGTTCAATCCCTGCCTCGATCTCGAACTGCCGCGAGAAGAAATTCACCTCGTCCAGCTGTTCGATCTCGGCGAAGGCGTAAAAATTGGTGTCGGCGTTAAAGGTCGCGGGCCGTTCAAAACGCGTCGACAGCCGGTAATCCGTCCCGCCCGAACTGCCACCGATGCCCGATATCTCACCCTCAACCCGCAGGTTTTCGGCACCGCCCAAAAGGTTCCGGTGCATCCAATAGGAGCTGACTGTCAGCCCCTCAAGCGACGACAGTTCGGCCCCAAAGCCAAAGCGGCGCGGTGGTGCATCCGCAATCTGCGCGGTGATCGGCAGAAGATCAGGCGCGGTGATCTGGTCGGCCTCAAGCATCGCGACAGAGCTGAAAGCCCCTGTGCGGCGCAGACGGGTGGCCGCCAGATCCAGTTGGTCCTGAGAATAGACCTGCCCCGTGGGCAAACCGGCGATCTTGACGATCCGACGCAAACGCACGGCGCTGTCGCCCTTTACCGTCAGATCACCAAACCGCAGGCGCGGACCGGGGGCCAGCCGCAAGGTCGCGCTGATTGTGCTGTCGGGAACCCGCGCGGTAAGCTGCTGATCGGCCAATGCCGCCTTGGCATGCCCCTGATCGCGCCAGCCTTTTATGCCAGCTGATACCGTGTCTTTCAACACGCCCAGACGGGCTGGCGCGCCCACAGCGAATTCTTCGGGCAATTCGGTGTCAGGCGCGACTGGCGCGATTTCCGCCTTGGCAAAGCTGAACTTTTTGCCCGGTTTGACCGTGATGACCGCCTTGTCGATCCGCGCGGGTGGTGACACGGGCGCAATCGTGGACGCATCCACCCCGTCCACGGTGATCGTGATCACGGCCGCGAAATACCCCTGATCGTAAAGCACGGCCAGCAATCTGGCATAATCGGCCTGCGCTGCCGCCAGCAACTCCTGGGTCGACGGGGTTGCGTCCTCGGCGGTTTGTTCGCGCAACAGCGATCCGCCCAGCACGGCCTCATAAAGGTCGGAGCCTTTTTCGACGCCCGTGATATCCAGCGTTGCCGCAAAGCCGACCGAACTGCCCCACAGCACCGCCGCAGCAGCGGTGGTGGCCAGCAAACCCGCTAGAAATCTGTCTTTTGTCGAACGCGACATGCGCCACCCCTTCTTTGCGAAGAACGATACCCGATGCAGATCAGATAGATCGTTCAGGCGGCTCGTCAGCAGTGAACCAATAATATTGGCTACATAACTGAAACAATCGGCTTGCAACAAATATTCTGTTGGGGAAATGCGCAATTGTGAACACAAAATCTGGTATTTGACACTAAATCAGCCCGAACAGGCGAAGATGCGCCGTTTTGCACCACATCTAAACGCAAAACACCCGCCAAGACGATGCTTGGCGGGCGTTTCAATCTTTATGTCAATAGGATCAGGCCGATTTTGCCAGATCGCGCAGAACGTAATGCAGCACGCCACCGTGTTCGATATATTCGATCTCGATCGCGGTATCGATGCGGCACTTGATCATGATCTCTTTGACCGAACCGTCAGCCATTGTGATCGTGCAAGGCACTTCTTGCAGCGGCTTGATCGTATCCAGACCCGAGATCGAAACGGTTTCCTGACCGGTCAGACCCAAGCTTTTGCGCGTGTCACCATTGGTGAATTCGAACGGGATAACGCCCATACCAACCAGGTTGGAGCGGTGAATACGCTCGAAGCTTTCGGCGATCACGGCCTTGACGCCCAGCAATGCTGTGCCCTTGGCCGCCCAGTCACGCGAAGACCCGGCACCGTATTGTTCACCACCAAAGATCACCAGCGGTGTGCCGGCATCCTGATAGGCCATGGCTGCGTCAAAGATCGACGTTTGCTTGCCATCCGGGCCGTTTGTATAGCCGCCCTCGACCCCGTCCAGCATCTCGTTCTTGATACGGATGTTGGCGAATGTGCCGCGCATCATGACTTCGTGGTTACCACGACGCGAGCCATAGGAGTTGAATTCGCGCACAGGCACCTGATGCTCCATCAGATATTGACCGGCAGGTGTGGTTTCCTTGAACGAACCGGCAGGGCTGATGTGGTCGGTTGTGATCATGTCACCCAAGACAGCCAGTACTTTGGCACCTTCGATGTTGGTGATCACGCCCGGCTCTGGCGACATGCCCTGGAAATAGGGCGGGTTCTGAACGTATGTCGACGCGGGTGGCCAGTTGTAGGTCTTGGCATCCGTCGTCTCGACCGCCTGCCACTTTTCGTCGCCCTTGAACACGTCGGCGTACTTCTCTTGGAAGGCTGCGCGCGTCACGGTCTTTTCGACCAGTTCGGCAACTTCCTGCGTGGTTGGCCAGATGTCTTTCAAATAGACGTCATTGCCGTTTTGATCCTGACCCAAAGGTGCGTGTGCAAGATCGACGTTCATGTCACCGACCAGCGCATAGGCCACAACCAGTGGCGGGGACGCCAGATAGTTGGCGCGCACGTCAGGGGAAATGCGGCCTTCAAAGTTGCGGTTACCCGACAAGACCGAGGTACCGATCAGGTCGTAGTCGTTGATTGCCTTGCTGATCGCAGGCTCCAGCGGGCCGGAGTTACCGATACAGGTCGTGCAGCCATAACCAACAAGGTTAAAGCCGATCGCGTCCAGGTCTTCTTGCAGGTTTGCGGCCTCAAGATAGGCGGAAACCACCTGAGAACCGGGGGCCAGCGATGTCTTGACCCAAGGCTTGCGGGTCAGGCCAAGCGCGCGCGCTTTGCGTGCAACCAGACCGGCACCGATCATCACGTAAGGGTTCGATGTGTTGGTACACGATGTGATCGACGCGATCACGATGGACCCGTCATGCAGCTGGTAATGGCCATCGTCGGTCATCACATAGCCGCGCTTGTGGTTGCCCTCGTCGCCGGGGATCACCTGTGGCTCCGGCTGGCCGCCCTCGCCTTCCCAACGCACTTCGGCGGCGGGTGACGCGTCTTTGCCCGCGCGGACACCTTTGACGTAATCGGAAAATGCAGTGTGCGCAGAGGTCAGCGCGATATAGTCCTGCGGACGCTTGGGGCCGGAAATCGCAGGCACGATGGTGCCCATGTCCAGCGACAGCGTGTCGGTGTAGATCGGCGCATAATCATCGCCGCGCCACATGCCGTTTTCCTTGGCATAGGCTTCGACCAGCGCAATGCGGTCTTCTTCGCGGCCGGTTGTGCGCAGGTAGCGCAGGGTTTCGCCGTCAATCGGGAAGAAACCACAGGTCGCGCCATATTCAGGTGCCATGTTGGCGATGGTCGCACGGTCTGCCAGTGGCAAGTGATCCAGACCTTCGCCGTAGAATTCGACGAATTTGGAAACCACGCCTTTTTCACGCAGCATTTCGACGACTTTCAACACAAGGTCGGTACCAGTGGTGCCTTCCATCATGCGGCCTGTCAGCTCGAAACCCACAACTTCGGGGATCAGCATCGAAATCGGCTGGCCCAGCATCGCGGCTTCGGCCTCGATCCCGCCAACGCCCCAGCCCAGAACGGCCATGCCGTTGACCATGGTGGTGTGGCTGTCTGTACCGACCAGCGTGTCAGGGTACGCAACCTCAACACCGTTCTGGTCTTTGTCGGTCCAAACGGTTTGCGCCAGATATTCAAGGTTCACCTGGTGGCAGATGCCGGTACCGGGGGGCACAACGCGGAAGTTGTTAAACGCCTTTTGGCCCCACTTGAGGAATGTGTAGCGTTCGATGTTGCGCTCGTATTCGCGGTCCACGTTCATCTGGAACGCGCGCGGGTTGCCGAATTCGTCAATCATGACCGAGTGGTCGATGACCAGATCAACAGGGTTCAACGGGTTGATCTTGTCAGCGTCGCCACCCAAAGCAACCAGACCGTCGCGCATCGCGGCCAAATCAACAACCGCCGGAACGCCGGTGAAATCCTGCATCAGAACGCGGGCCGGACGATAGGCGATCTCGCGCGGGTTCTGGCCGCCCTTGGCACCCCATTCGGCAAATGCCTTGATGTCGTCAACGGTGACGGTCTTGCCGTCCTCGAAACGCAGCATGTTTTCCAACACCACTTTCAACGCGGCGGGCAATTTCGAGAAATCACCAAGCCCGGCTTCCTGAGCGGCGGGAATCGAATAATAGGCAATAGATTGATCGCCAGACGTCAGCGTCTTGCGTGTCTTGGCGGTGTCCTGGCCAACGATGATGGTCATGGGAGCTCCCTTCGATGGGTTGAAAACAGATTGGCGGCTTGGCGCCTAGATGCCGTATTGCGCGCGCCGTTTCAACTGTAATCCATCACGGAAATCGCTTTTGTATACCATTGTGTACAGAAATTGATGTAAATTCCGGCTTTCAGGACGTAACAATGGCTCAACAAAGCTTGAGTGGTAATTGAGCGAAGCCCGGTCTACAAAAAACCTGCCTTGTGAAAGTTGTCCGATTGATGAAGATCCTGTTTTCCACCCTTCTCGCCGCGGGCGTCGCCTTGGCTGCGCCCTTGATCGCTCAGGACCGGCCTGTGGTGGTTGAACTGTTCACCTCGCAAGGGTGTTCGTCCTGCCCGCCTGCGGATGAGATTCTGGCAGAGCTGTCCAAGCGCGACGATGTGATCGCTTTGGCGCTGCACGTGGATTATTGGGATTACATCGGGTGGAAGGACCAGTTCGGCAACCCCGACCACGCCGCGCGCCAACGCGCCTATGCCGCAGCCGGCGGGCGCAAATCGGTCTACACCCCCGAGATGATCATCAATGGCAGCACCGATATCGTAGGCGCGAAACCCATGGCCGTTGCCCAGGCCATTGCCGCCCACAAAAACGACCCCCTGCGCGTCAATCTTACCCTGTCACGCAAGGGCGATAGCCTTGCGATCAATGCGGAGACAGTAAACGGGGCAAAAGGTCCGTTCACGGTGCACCTGCTGCAATATACGCCGATGGAAATGACCCATATCAAACGGGGCGAAAACGCAGGTCACGCATTTGAATATCACAACATCGCCAAGAACTGGTCGGTGTTGGGGACCTGGACAGCAGACCAACCGCTGATCCTGACCGCGCCGTTAAAAGGGGCCTCGCCCGCGGTGGTGATCATCCAGCACAGCAATGCCGGCCCCATTGTGGCAGCGGCGCGCGTCAAGTAATTCAGTCTTCGTTTGGCCGCCAGCGCCGGTGCACCCAGAACCATTGTTCGGGATGCGCCTTGACCCGTGCGGCCAGACTGTCGTTCAGGGCCTGCGTCATGGTTATCGCGTCAGAATGCGCGATCGGTGCCTCGAGCACGGCATCGAAAGACACACCATCAGACTGCCGGATCCCGTAAAACGGGATCAAAAGCGCGTCATAGCGCAAGGCAAGCTCAGCCGCTGAAAGGGCCGTGTTTGCGGGCTGCCCCAGAAAATCGAGCTTGGGTGCGCCAAAGACATGCTGGTCAAACAACAACACAAGCTGCCCGCCATTCTTGAGGTGCCGCACGAACCCTGCCGTGCCGCGCCGCCCTTGCGGAAAAACCGGCCCGCCGAACGCTTCCATGGTTTTCACATAATGCGCGTTGAAATAGGGGTTTTTCATGTCGCGGTACAATCCGCCAATGTCAAAGCCCCGCGCAACGAGGCAGGCGCGGGTCGCCTCGTAATTGCCGAAATGCCCGGTGACCAGAATGACCGCCTGCCCCTTGGCCGCGGCGGCTTGCAAGGCTTTGACACCGGGGCCCCGAGGGGTGTTTTGCGCCATGCGCGCGGGAAAATCGTCAGCAGAATAGTTTTCGATAAAGCTCCGGCCCACGTTGTTCAGGCACCCGGCAACGATTTCGTCCCTGCGCTTGCGCGTCAAATCAGGCCAGATCAACGACAGGTTTTCGGCAGCGCGACGGCGATACCCTGCTGCGGGGCCGATCACATGCTGCACGACCCACCCCACAAAGGCCAACCGCGCCCGAAACGGGATCAACAGCGCGACGCGGATCAGCCCGACAATCAAGGCATTCGTCAGGTAGTGACCTGCGCGCCGCGCAAACGGATCTTGGGGGGGACGCTTCGGATCTGTCATATACCTCTGCCAGATGGCTGCACTATCGCGCTGTTTACAGCGCGCAAACGCAGGCAACAAGCAGGATCAGGGTTCCTCCTCCTCCTCGACAATCAATTGCAAATCGCCATCCGCCTCCATATCGCGGATCACGGTGACAAAGGCGGCCATCGCGTCTTCGGCATCCGAGGGTTTGACCGTCCCCGCATCAGTGACGTCTTCGCGCAACTGATCCGCCATCCGGCCCGACATGTTTTCAAGAATAAAGTCGAATACATCTTTCATCCCGGCGGCTTCGGCACCGGCAAGGGCAATCACCAGCTGTGACTGTTCGGCGCGGCGCAATATGGCCGGAATGTCGCGCGGCGACACCCGTACGGGGATGTTTGCAAAGGTAAAGATCGCTTTGCGCACAGCGGTGGCAAAGCCACGGTCCGCCTCGTCCAGACCGGTTAACATGTCATCGCGCGTCAGCGAGGTTGAAGAATTCAGGATCGCGCCCAACCGTTCCACCGGCCCTGTATCAAATGCTTTGGGCGGCACGGTGTCCAGCTGGCTGGCAAGGGAAATACCAATGCGTTCAACCGCTTGGGGCGTGACCGTGCTGGTCAGCGATATCGCATAGGTGATCTGGCGCGCCACCGGCCCGGGAAGCAGCCCCAACAGTTCGGCTGCCAATGCGACCTTGAGTTTTGACAGCACCACAGCCGCGACTTCGATGCTTTCGTTTTTCACCATCGGCAAAAGGCTGGCCGCGTCCAACCCCCGCAGACGGTCCCACGGGTCACCCATTTCGCGCACGCCCGCTTCCTTGCGCAGGCGTTCGGCGGTTTGTTTGCTGATTTTTCCGTCCAGCGCGGAAATGGCCCCGACCATCCCGCCGGGAAAGGACAGCCCGATGCTGTCCAGTTCCTGAGCAAATTCTTCGACGACAGAGGCGAGCGTTTCGCGGTCAACCGTGCGCATCGCCCCCATTTGCTGGGTCAGGCTGGCCTGAAGCGCCTCCGGCAGATCCTCCAGCGGGATATCCGCCCCCTCGTTCAGCAGCAAACGCACCACAATCGCGGCTTTCGCCCGCCGTGACAATCTGGCCGCGCCCGGCAGCGCAGATCCCATCATCTGACCGGGTTGAATTTGCCCTAACGTTGCAAGTTCATTCATTAAATTTCATCTCTGACTGCCACTATGCCTTTCAGCGTTGTCGCAGCCAGAAATGAACAAAAAACGAACAGATTTAACCTCAGTAGTTAAAAGTCTGTCCAGTTGCGATGGCAGTGCGCAAAGACGCCTCTGCCCATGTACCCGTCCCGCCATAAGACCGGATCGCGCGCAATTGCGCCAAAGCATCGGCAATATTGCCCTGCTCCACCATGCCCTGCCCCATATAGGACCGCGCAAGAATATTGGCCGGGTTCACTTCGAGCGCGCGGGAGTAATACTCCATGCCGATATCCGCATTGCCCATTTTACGGTTTGTGAAACCCATATAGGTCAATCTGCGGTCATCATCCTGCGGCATTGCAGCAAGCACGATCTGCGCGCCCGCGTAATCGCCGGCATAGGCCAGTTGGCGCACCGTTTGATACAGATCGTCCGGTGTCAGACGGCTGTCCTGCGCAGAGGTGCATTTTTTGGTCTTTTTATCAAAAACCATGCCCTTTTCACAGGTCACCGTTGGTTTCGGCGGCGTTGATTCTTCGCCAGCGGCAAAAGCGGCGAATGGTAGAGCGGCGGCAAGAGCAGACGCCAGAAGGACGCGCATAACGGAATTCCCTAAGCCTATTCAAAGTAATTCGATCTTACTTTTACTTTACCTAGGGCAAAGTGAAACTAGTGAAATAATATTCACGTTTACTTGGGGATCAGGACGTTGCCGCCGTCACACATGTCGCCGTTTCGGCATCATACACGGTCCCTTCGGCGCAAGACATCGCATGTTCTGGCGACGAACATGTTGCAAAGCCAAAGGTTGGAAGCACCACAAGGGCCAAAGTCGACAAGGTAAATGCAAGTTTCATCAGACTACTCCTTTGAGACGCATCAAAGCGTACAACGGCTTTGTGCGTTCTCAAAGGAATATTGCAAATCAGCCTATCTGATCGGTTAATTTGCCCTGAAATCAGTCTTTAAAGACGCGGGCAAAGATCGTGTCGACATGTTTGGTGTGATAGGCAAGGTCGAATTTTTCTTCGATTTCCTCTGCACTTAGCGCGGCCAGAACCTCTGGGTCGGCCAGCAATTCCGTTTTGAAATCCTTGCCCTCTTCCCAGACTTTCATCGCATTGCGCTGCACCAGCTTATAGCTGTCTTCGCGGCTGACGCCTGCCTGTGTCAACGCCAGCAAAACCCGCTGAGACATCACCAAGCCGCTGAATTTATTCATGTTGGCCAGCATGTTGTCAGGATAGATCAGCATCTTGTCGATCACGCCGGTCAACCGGTGCAACGCGAAATCAAGGGTGATCGTGGTGTCCGGCCCGATCGCACGCTCGACCGAGGAATGCGAGATGTCACGCTCGTGCCACAGGGTGACGTTTTCCATCGCAGGGATCACGGCCATTCGAATCGTACGGGCAAGACCGGTCAGGTTTTCGGTCAGCACCGGGTTCTTTTTATGGGGCATCGCCGAGGAGCCCTTTTGACCTGCCGAGAAGAACTCGGCACCCTCGAGAACTTCGGTGCGCTGCATGTGGCGCACTTCGGTGGCGACGTTTTCGATGGAGCTGGCAACAACACCAAGGGCCGCAAAGAACGCCGCGTGACGGTCGCGCGGGATGACCTGTGTGCTGATCGGTTCGGGGACAAGACCCAACTGCTCGCAGACGTGCTCTTCTACGCGGGGGTCGATGTTGGCGAATGTGCCGACAGCGCCCGAGATCGCACCGGTGGCGATTTCTTCGCGGGCGGTTTTCAGGCGGGTCAGGTTGCGGTCCATTTCGGCATAGAAACGCGCGAAGGTCAGGCCCATCGTGGTCGGTTCGGCGTGAATGCCGTGGCTGCGGCCCACCCGCAATGTGTCTTTATGTTCAATCGCGCGGCGCTTGAGGGCGGCCAGAAGATGCCCCATATCGTCGATCAGGATATCGGCAGCGCGGGTCAGCTGGACGTTGAAACATGTGTCGAGCACATCCGAAGATGTCATGCCCTGATGCACGAAACGCGCCTCGTCGCTGCCCACATGTTCGGCCAGATGGGTCAGGAACGCGATAACGTCATGTTTGGTCACGGCTTCGATTTCGTCGATACGGGCCACGTCAAATTCAACGTCTTTGGCTTTCCAGACCGCGTCGGCATTGGCCTGCGGGATCACGCCCAGCCTGGCCATCGCGTCACAGGCATGCGCCTCGATCTCGAACCAGATGCGGAACTTGGTTTCGGGGGACCAGATTGCAACCATCTCGGGGCGGGAATAGCGGGGAATCATGCGTGATACCTTTATCTAGGGGCGTAGGGGTTCGAGCGCGGCATAGACCGCGGGGGGGTAAAGAACAAGGCTCAACGGGGGTTTGCGGGCATCCGGCGTGGCGTTTGGCCGGAATTAAGGATGCCTCCGGCAGGAGTTTAAGGGGCAAAATGAAAGGGAACGTGGCGTTCAGTGATTTACGGGCTGGCAGTTTTGCAAGGCGCGGGTTTAGGTGTAGGAGATTGAAAACAGGTCATCTTTGAGGAGTGGCGCAAACCATGTCTGATACTTCACGATTGAGCCCCGCCACCATCGCAGCACAGGCCGCCGGTGCGGTCGACCCGCAAAGCGGTGGTGTTGTGCCGCCTTTGCAAATGGCCACCACCTATTTGCGCGATGCGCAGTATCAGCCCTTGCGGCCTGACAATATTTACCTCCGCGATCAAAGCGATATCGTGCGGGTCGCGGAAACCGTGCTGGCCCAGCTTGAGGGGGCCGCCGAGGCGTTGTTGTTCCCTTCGGGCATGGCCGCGATTGCAGCGGCGTTTCGCACCGTTCCGAATGGTGGCTGCGTTTTGGTGCAGTCGCAAATCTATTGGGGGACGACCAAATGGCTGCGCGATTTCTGCACCCGTCGCGATATCGCCTTGCACGAGGTGGAAGCATCGGATGCCACCGCGTTCGAGACCGCCTGTGTTGCGCTTGAACCGTCGCTTGTGCTGATCGAGACCCCGTCGAACCCGTGGCTGCGGGTCACGGATATCGAGGCTGCCGCCAGAGCCGTTCACGCCGTTGGGGGGTTGTTGATGGTCGACAGCACCGCCGCCACCCCTGTGTTGCAAAAGCCGCTGGCCTTGGGGGCTGACATCGTGATGCATTCGGCCACCAAGGGGATCAATGGCCATTCGGATGTCTTGGCGGGTGTGTTGGCAACCAACGACGCGGACGCGCCGATCTGGACGGATATCAAGGTGGACCGCCATGATGCGGGCGCGGTCATTGGCCCCTTTGAGGCATGGTTGCTGGTGCGCGGTATGCGGACCCTACCCTTGCGGATGCGGGAAATGTCGCGCAACGCCCAAGCCCTGGCTGAGTTTCTGGACCAGCATGAGCAGGTGGAAACCGTGATGTATCCCGGATTACCGCATCATCCCGGCTTTGATGTCGCCACCCGCCAGATGAGCGGCGGCTTTGGGCCGTTGCTATCCTTTGTCGTGAAAGGCGGTGCCCCTGCCGCCTTGGCCGCTGCCGGCAAACTGGCGCTGTTTCACCGTGCGACATCCTTGGGCGGGGTCGAAAGTCTGGTCGAACATCGCCACACGATCGAGCCACATACCGGCATTCCCGAGGGTCTGTTGCGCCTGTCGGTGGGGATCGAGGATATCGAGGACCTGAAAGCGGATCTGAGCCAAGCCCTCGCGGTCTGACTTTGACCTGCAATGAAAAGCGGCGCGCCTGGTGAACGGGCGCGCCGCTTTTTTATTGCCCGTGCGGCATGTTTCTGCGGCAAATCAAATCAAACCCCGTTGACAGGCCTTCCATACTTCAAATATTCATGAAATATGGAATCAATGCTCATCGACCGCCTCTCCACCCTGAGTCATCCGCAAAGGATGGGAGTGTTCCGCTTGCTGATGCGGCGCTGTCCGGATGCGCTGCCTGCGGGTGAAATTGCCCAAGCGCTGGACCTCAAAGCCAGCACGGCATCGGTGTATCTGTCTGCCTTGACCCAAGCGGGGCTGATTTCGCAACGCCGTGACGGGACGCGGTTGCTTTATGCCGTCAATCTGGATGCCACCCGCGAGGTCGTGTCGGATCTGTTTCTGGACTGCTGCCGGGGGCGCGCCGATCTGTGTCCGCCGCAGTTTGCCGGTCTTCTTGAGGGGATCGCCCCCGCATCTGGGCCGAAATTCACCGTCTTGTTCCTGTGTACCGGCAACTCGGCCCGTTCGATCCTGGCTGAAACCATTTTGCGCGACATGGCGGGTGACCGGTTCACGGCCTATTCCGCAGGCACAGCGCACCGGTCCGAACTGAACCCCTTTGCCGTTGAAATGCTGCGGAGCAAGGGGCATGACGTGTCCCCCCTTCGGTCCAAGAACCTTGCCGAGTTTCAGGGGCCAGACGCGCCCAAGATGGATTTCGTCTTTACCGTTTGTGATCGCGCCGCGAACGAAGACTGTCCGACATGGCCCGGACACCCCGTTTCAGGCCATTGGGGCATGGCGGACCCTGTGAAAGCCGAAGGAACCGAAGCGGAAAAGCGTCTTGCCTTTCACCAGACCTATGGCGCGCTGCACAACCGGATCAGCGCTTTTACGTCGCTGTCGTTCGAAGCGTTGGATCGCGCCGCCTTGCAAAAACACGTCGACGCCATCGGCAAAGACATACCCACACAGGAATAGATCATGACAACCTATGCACTTAACGGCCTTGGCCGGATCGGTAAAATTGCCCTGCGCCCCCTGCTGGAACGCGGGGCCAAGATCGCCTTTATCAATGATGCGGTGGGCGATCCGGCGATGCACGCGCATCTGCTGGAATTTGATTCCGTTCACGGACGCTGGCCCGCCAAATTCGAGGCCGATGCAGATGCGATCAGCATCGATGGCATGCGCATTCCGGTCACCGGCACCCGCAATCTGGAAGACCTGCCCTTGGAGGGCGTTGATGTCGTGATCGACTGCACCGGCGCGTTCAAGACCGAAGCCAAGCTGGCCCCGTATTTTGCAGCTGGCGTGAAAAAGGTCATCGTATCGGCCCCGGTCAAGGACGGCCCCACGGCGAACATCGTTTATGGTGTGAATGACGAGATCTATGACGCGGACACCCACCAGATCATCACAGCGGCAAGCTGTACGACGAATTGCCTGGCACCGGTGGTCAAGGTGTTGCTGGACGGGATCGGCATCAAACACGGGTCCATCACCACGATCCATGACGTGACCAATACCCAGACGATTGTGGACCGCCCCGCCAAGGACTTGCGCCGCGCGCGGTCGGCTTTGACCAACCTGATCCCCACCACGACCGGATCGGCGACGGCGATCACATTGATCTATCCCGAACTGGCCGGAAAGCTGAACGGCCATGCGGTGCGCGTGCCGTTGCTGAACGCCTCCATCACCGATTGCGTGTTTGAAATGGCCCGCGAAACGACGGTGGAGGAAGTAAACGCCCTGTTCGAGACCGCCGCCAATGGCCCGCTTCAGGGTATCCTGGGCTATGAGACCCGGCCTTTGGTGTCATCGGATTACACGAACGATACCCGCAGCAGTATCATCGACGCGCCATCGACGATGGTGGTGAATGGCACGCAGGTGAAAATCTATGCGTGGTATGATAATGAATACGGCTATGCCTACCGGCTGGTCGATGTGGCCTTGATGGTTGGGGGCAAGCTGTGACACGCCCTGCGGGCTTTGCAGCCTATATGACGGTGACGGCGGCCTATTGGGCCTTCATGCTGACCGAAGGTGCCCTGCGGATGCTGGTGCTGCTGCATTTCCACACGCTGGGCTTTTCGCCGGTGCAACTGGCCTATCTGTTTGTGCTGTACGAAATCGCAGGTGTTGTGACCAACCTGTCGGCGGGGTGGATCGCCGCGCGGTTTGGTCTGACGGCGACGCTTTATGCCGGGCTTGCCCTGCAGGTGGTCGCGTTACTGGCGCTGGCGCAGCTTGATCCGGCGTGGGGCATCACCGCGTCTGTCGTCTTTGTCATGCTGGTGCAGGGCATGTCGGGCGTTGCCAAGGATCTGGCCAAGATGAGCTCCAAAAGTGCGGTGAAAATCCTTGCCCCTACGGATGGTGGCGGGTTGTTTCGCTGGGTAGCGCTGCTGACCGGTTCAAAGAATGCCGTCAAGGGCTGCGGATTTTTGCTGGGGGCGGCGCTGTTGGCCATACTGGGGTTTGTCCCGTCGGTGCTGACGATGGCCGCGATCCTGTTTGTCATCCTTGCCGGTGTTGTCGTCGGGATGCCAACGGGCCTGCCGGTCGGGCGCAAGGATGCAAAATTCCTTGAGGTGTTTTCAAAGAACCGCAACATCAACTGGCTCAGCGCTGCGCGGCTGTTTTTGTTCGGGGCGCGGGATGTGTGGTTTGTGGTGGGCATCCCGATCTATTTCTATGCGGTGCTGTCTGACGGATCAGAGGCCGGTAACCGTGCCGCGTTCTTTATGATCGGGTCGTTCATGGCGGTGTGGACCATCCTTTACGGCGTCGTGCAGGGCTGGGCACCGCGCATTTTGCGGGCGGCATCCCGCAGTGACGCACAGATTTTGGCGCAGGCGCGGGCATGGGTCGGTGCCCTAGTGATCGTGCCGGCAGTGCTGGCCGCTTTGGTCTGGGTCGCCCCCGCGCCGTCCCCCCCGCTCACTGTGACACTCGTTCTGGGCCTGCTGGTTTTCGGAGGGATTTTTGCCGTGAATTCAGCGCTCCATTCCTTTTTGATCCTCAGCTTTACCGATGCGAAACGGGTCACGATGGATGTGGGGTTCTACTATATGTCCAACGCGGCGGGGCGGTTGGTGGGGACCGTGCTGTCGGGCCTGACCTATCAACTGGGCGGGCTTGCGCTGTGCCTGGGTACGGCGGCGGTGATGATCGCCATCAGCTTGCTTGCCACAGCGCAGCTTGATGACCGATCCCCTGACACGGCAGCGGTGTAACCCTTCTGATCTGAGCGCCGGATCGCGCTCAGGACGCAAGATCGATACGCACCGGCACCCCGTTAAAGGCGGCATTCCCCGTCAGCGGGTCAATGCGGCGGTCATCGGTCAGATCGTTGATTGAAACGGTCCCCGCACTTGCCGCCACGCTGATCGTGTCACCGCTTTGGCCCCACCCTTGCGGGATCGAAACGACACCCGGTGCCATCGTATCCGTAATCTCGACCGGCAACGTCACCGTCCCAACGCGGGACGACACCCGCACGTCCATCCCATCGCTGATCCCCAGACGATCTGCATCGGTGATATTGACCTCAACGGTGCAGCGGTTGCGCCCCTTGACCAGACGCGGGCTGTTCTGGGTCCAGCTGTTGTGACTGCGGACCTGCCGGCGTCCGATCATGGCAAAGGGATAATCGGCGTCCCGCTGATCCACAAACGCCAGCAGACGCGGCAGATCTTCCAGATAGACCGACGGCGCAAGGTGAAGCCGCTGATCGGGCGTTTCGAGCCGGTCGGTCAGACGGGCGATCAGCTCCCATTCAGGCATCACGTTTTTGGGCGGATCAAACAGCGGGCGGGCATAGGCGGCGGTATTGCGCACGGCAAAGCTGTGGAACACCATGTCATAGACGGCCTCCTCCAGCGCAACGGTTCCGGGCAGGATCAAATCGGCATGGCGCG
>Ga0206127_1000241_pt1 | contig 71627 bp, 62 predicted proteins | sample Helgoland_Spring_6_FD_148646 | JGI IMG/M metagenome (GOLD analysis project Ga0206127, IMG submission 148646) | Pelagic subsurface seawater microbial communities from Kabeltonne, Helgoland, North Sea - Helgoland_Spring_Bloom_20160419_1 | ecosystem: Environmental > Aquatic > Marine > Epipelagic ...
ATGCCTGTAAAAAAGCTTTGGTCGGGGTGACTATGCCTCTTAAGTACATAAAAGAACGCCATGCCCGCAGTACTCTATTAGGCAAGATTGCTTTTGGTTATATGCGCAGGGGATTTTATGATTTTGCTAAGGTTTGTACACCACCGCACTGCATTGGGATCGCATAATACTGAGGCCAGAATTAATCTTGGTTTATGTCCAAAAAGCTTAAAGAGCAAGGTCGCTGATGCTGATTATTGACTGGAACAGCAACAAATACCCGAAAGTATTCGCATTCGTTAACGATGAGGGAGAGCGAGACACGGGCATTAAAAATTGGTATCGTTGCTATAGATATCAGTAACATGGTATGTAAATTAGGTAGCCATAACAATGGTGAATTATGATGAACGTTCATAAACAAAGGATTAGGTAGGCCTAACCCATATTTCAAGACTTGGAGTCGTATCAAACATGAAACAAATATTTAAAAAGACCATACTGGCCGCGACTATAGTTGGTTTAAGCAATTATGCGGTTGCGGGTGATGTTCTGAATTCACCGTTAACTTATTCATTAGAAGGTTTAGTTGTTTCAGCTGCTAACGGAGAAAAAACAAAAACCATTACAGATTTAGGTTTCCAGTTGGGCGCTAATTATATCGCATCTGACGAGATAACTATTACTTTTACACCCGCAGGCGCTTTGGCAGAAACTCAATTCGAAGGAACTGTTGTAGCAGACGGTGATGAGAAAGGAAATTCAATTACTTTTAGTTTGTTAGACCAGACTGCAGACTCCGCGACTTATCGTGTTACTGCTGTTACTGACAACTACGATACTACAGAAACTGTCGTGGATTTTGGGGCAGTAAACCTTAATCTGGCCTCAATTGCTGCAGGTGCTGTGTCAGTGACGTATTCAAGCATAAAAGCCGGAAGCGATGATACGTTTGACAATGGTTCCGAGGGTAGTAATACGGGTGTGCTAGCGGATTCTGAATCTCAAATAACAGCTATCACTGTTACAAATGAGTTTGACGCAGTCATTGATGTCAATACTGGTCGCACTATGTTCACAGAGGAGAGCGAAGGTCATGACAGTATGTCATTCACGATTGGAAATAACACTGATTTAGAAGATCCTGCAGAATTTACTACCTCTGTGGTTGATATTGAGATTCAAATTGAGGGTGGTGGTGAAGGGCTGAATTGGAACTCTGAGAATGGTGGACACCTGAGTTATGATGTTGATGACGGTATATTGACCGTTGATTATACTTATCCTGTAACCACCGATACCATTGCGGCAGGCACTTATCATGATGCTATAATTGCTCAGATACCTTTAATCGCTCAGGAATTTGAAGTATCTGCCGAGTACAGTTTTATAACAACAACTAATATATTTTTCTCTGCAGGCGAAGACGTTCCAGCTGGCGAATGGACTCTAAATGGCAATGAGGTTAATATTCCTTACATGCCTTTCGCTCCGGGTATTTCACAGATATTATATGTGACCAACTCGGGTGATTTTGATGGCGGTGTTTATGTGACTGCCCATGATGAAGATGGCACTCATTATGATTTAGGAATGGTTGCTACGGCAGGAGCAAGCTCGGTCACTAAGATCACGGCTCAAGTTAAAGACGCCTTAGCTGCTCAAGATTTCACCAAAGGCAAATTGTCAATCGATGTTACAGTTAATGCACCTGATGGAGATATCACAGTGCAAGCAGCCTATAACATTGGCTCAGATCGTGGATTCGTGATCACTGATCAATACAAAAATAGTGATATGTACGAAATGATCCCTTAATCGCACTAAATTATTTTAATAATTTATAAAAAGGCGACTTATGTCGCTTTTTTTATATCTGTTGATAACAAGTTTGTAAGCGTTAATAACATGTTACACAGACGGCCTATATCACCGTGCTGTATCACAAAAATGCCTGTAAAAAAGCTTTGGTCGGGGTGACTATGCCTCTTAAGTACATAAAAGAACGCCATGCCCGCAGTACTCTATTAGGCAAGATTGCTTTTGGTTATATGCGCAGGGGATTTTATGATTTTGCATTGAAGATCCATTGGTGAACTAAAAGATACTCAGTCACCTGAGTACAAAAAATGACGAAGTCGTCGAGCTATTTCTTCCACAAAGTCGAGCACCGCCTCAGATAAGTCTGTTTGAATAAAAGCTGTTTATCATCATAAGCAAAACTGGTTTTCACAACAGCAAGAGGCGTTTGGGTTAAATTCTGAATTAAGCAAAAACGGTTGATTAATAGATGACAAATAGCCAACTTTCACTCCCTCAAGAATATAAAATAGATGTCAATATGGAGTGTATGAGGCATTAAATATTTTAATTTTAGGAAAAGTGACGTTTTATTTTACCTATAATAAAGCTATGAAGATGCTGGGAAGTAAAGAGAAAAGATTATCTTACAAAACATTAAGGTCAGTTCTGAACATTATCCAAAGTTTCATGCATAATATGCTGAGAGATTCAATTCTGATAAGGGAGATTACGGTGCCATGTTCTGGCATACTTAGAAATCCTGCAACAAATGAAGCCTCATGATCAACAACGAATTTACCCTCACATGACTGAGGAGCATTGGAAGGGTTATCTGTGTTTCTAATTCAAATTTTATTTATTGGTTTTTTTTAATGGTGTATTAATTTATGAACAAGAATACAGTGGTTGTAATATTAGGAATTTTATTTAGTTTTGCCAGCTTTGCATCTCCCTTTGAAGAAATATTAGGTGATCACAAAAGTATAAACAATGCAAATAAATCTAGGGGCACAAGCTATTTGAATGTCATTACAGACAAAAATCGTGGAAAATATCTTGAAAAAAATCTGGGTATTGAATGCTTCGCTTTTGTGAGAAAAGTATACGAAAAAGGTGGTGATTTTTATACCGAGGCCTTGCATAAGGCGCGCAGACCCATAATGGATACGGCATTTTCAGAATGGGTTGTTGATGGTAACGAAACATTTCATCACTATACAAATGCGTCCCAAGTTTATGATATATTTAACAAAGATAATGACAAAAAAAGAAGTGTTGAAGCCCATGAAGATGGAGTCTATGAGGAAATATTTGAATTTGTACGAACAAATAATTCGCGAGGGACTGTTAAGTCTCGAGCTCTTTGGAATTCTGTTTTTTATATTTCCAGTGGTACTGAATCATATTTTGATAAACGCAAATATTTAAACAACCTCACTCTCAGTCCTTCATGCTCTGCTATTTCCACCTCAGATGAACTGTGGCAAGCAGCATTGGATGAAGTGGAGTTACGATTGCCAGGTCTAAAAAAAGCCTGTGGTGACAAACTCAACCAAACCTATATCTATCCGGGACATGATTACGGATTTCATCATAAAACTTCTTATATAATGGCCGAAGATAGTGGAGTGGAAATGATGCAATATGTGGATGGCTATGACTTTTTCCAGCTATTGAGCTCACGATGTATTGAGGTTTCCTCAGCTCACATTAAATATTAAAATTATTATCACCGAAGGCCAAAACTATTGTGTTGTAGACAAAGATTGCGTTTATAAACATACAACTGGTTAGTGTGCAAAGGGTTAATTGCTACTGCAAGTTAAGGCATTTGAAGTTTACAATGAAATGCCCGATGCGCAAAAACTCAAACAAATTAAAGTGGATACCGCTTGTTATAAATACTTGCCTAGTGTTCGTTGCCTTCCTCCTGGAGATGCAATTTGTGAAAACCGTAAGTGTGTAAAAAAATGGCCTCTAAGGAAAACCCCCAAGTAAGCCCGCTCGACTACAGAAACCCAAAATTTTAACAGTGTCATGATGACCGTAAGAGGCGTTTTGGTGCCAATTATTAGGCAGTTGTATAGTATTCTTAGTCAGCTTGGCACCAATTCCAGTGGCGTATAAATTACTGTATAGCATAAGAGTAGGAGGTATGGATGAAATACGGTTTTATTTTAATGGCTTACAGTTCTGAGGTTAAAAAGACCTCAGTGCAGGAGCGTGGTTTAAAAAAAGTTTCAAAACAATCATAAAGAAGACAATAGTCTCACTTGTTTTTATGATGGAGGTGATTTCGTTGTGTTATTCGAGGGTAAAAAATACGAACAATCTGTATATGAATATATTCAAGGAAAGTGTCAATCCTCTCGGCACCTAACTTCACATTATGATGGGGATGAGTTCTATGTTTTCGATGCAGGTGCACAACGAATGGCAAAAAGCGCCACCTTGCTGGTTGATGATGTGTTGCCCCATGAGCCCATTAGTCAATGGGCATTGAGCTTCCCTTTTCAACTTAGATTTTTGTGTGCCAGCTATCCCCAGATTATGGGAAAAGTACTGGGTATTGTGTATCGCACACTTGCCACCCATATCACTAAAAAAGTAGGTTACAACAAACAGACCACACAAACGGGGGCGGTCACACTGATCCAACGATTTGGCTCAGCAGGGGGGGGGAAGGGCAGGACGCCCGAAGTCATTTAAATATCCGCTTTCACGAAGCACATCCCTGTGCTTCACCCCTTTGTGGAAGCCACTGGCTGTGTAAATCGACTATCCTGCCGATTTTTCATATGCTCTACCTCGATGGTGTATATGCCGAAGATAACTATGGCAAAACACGTTTTGATGATGAACATCCTTGTTCACCACCCTGCGGGCAACCTGAAGTTGTCCTAATTCATTCCCGATGCATTAGTCATCCAATAAAAGCCCCAACAAAAAGTGAACTGAATCGTCTTACTCACTATCTTAGTCAGCGTGTGGCGGGTTTTCTTGCGCGAGGGCTTATAAGTGATCGATGATGACAATGACTACCTGACTTTGGATGGGCTGGAAGACGTTCCGATGTTACAAATTCAGGGGTATTCCATTACTTACCGAATCGCTACAGGCAAACTGCAAGGACGAAAGGTCTTTACCTTGCAAAACATTGCACCTATGGCAGAGCAAGGTGTTGCGGCAGGCTGTGACGTTGCTTATTTTGAAGAGGATCTCGCTCTGGGGTATCAGAAAAAAGATTAGCAATGACGACTTACCCCAAGGTGCGCAGCCCACTTAAAACACCCTACCGTGACGGTAACCTCGGTGACCGGCGCAATCATGTAATCTTTGAGACTTTGGATTTTATTGCCCGTTGAGCGGCCTTGCACCTAAACCCCGCGTAAACCTCGCTAGATTTCATGGTGTTTTTTAGGATAGGTGTGATTGTTATTCTTATTGCGACAGCGTCGCCAACTAGGTACAACTGCGTTGTTAGATAAACTGGGGGCTATGATCTACCATAGGCTCGCTTTCTCTCTCCCTCTTTTCTTTCCCCTTTCCATCGCATTATACATGGTGATTGATGATGATTACTCATAATATATGACATGTATAGGGATGTTTTTATGTTAATGCCTATGTGATTATTAAGAGATAAATGTTGTTATTCAAAGCCCTTACGTTGGGGTAGTAATAATTTAATAACGTTTGATTGATTGGGGGCGCTGATTGTCTTGCTTGATATGCTATAAAATTATCTTGGGATTTCACCCGATAAAAAATGAATAAGTGAAGTTAGACTAATGCACATTTTAAATTTTGAAGCCTTCCTTGTAGCAATTGCGTTACTAACCATCACCCCTGGAATTGATACGGTGCTGGTGATCAAGAATACCAGTCGTAGTGGTGGCAAGGATGGCGTATTGACCAGCCTGGGTATTTGTCTCGGACTTTTTGTGCATGCGACGTTTTCTGCTGTGGGCATCTCTGCCATGTTACTTCAATCGGCTGGACTATTTCTTGCGATGAAATGGGTAGGGGCGGCGTACCTTATTTGGTTAGGCATGGGCGGCTTGAAAGCCGCTATTAAAGGTCACGCTGGGATTGCGATTGGTGATACTGATGTCAGATCATTTAGCGTTCGTCGGTCGCTCCAAGAGGGCTTTCTGTCAAACGTGTTAAACCCCAAGACCGCGGTGTTTTATCTTGCGTTTCTGCCGCAATTTATTGATCCACAATACTCTCCTTTCCTGCAAGCTATGACTATGGCCGGTATACACTTTATGATGGCTATGATTTGGCAATCTGGGCTGGCGGGAGCTGTCAGCTCTGCTAAACGCTTTTTTGCGAACCCTGCGGCGTTGAGGTGGATGGAAGGCATAACAGGCAGTGTATTGTTATGCTTGGGGGCGAAACTCATCCTGGATGAGCAAAACATAAGCCGTAGTTAATCGTAAAACTAAAAAAAATCTCCACATATATACTCAAAAAATTGCCTAGATACGCATTCTCAATACAACGAAATCAGGGTAATAATGTACATCAGTTGATTATCATAAATTCAAGGGCGTAAGCTTCACCGCAGATGAACTTTTTTGGTGACTATGTCATTACTGCTAAGCCTTTAACGTTTCATACAATGCAGTAATTCAGGTGATTTTTTCTCATTCTACGGATATTCGGTTAACGCTGTTATTTGCATGCAACCCGCTTAACCATTCATTTTTGCTGCTTCATTAATATGAAAAAGGTGCGGATCTGAAAAATTACGTTTATTCTAGCTGCACTCAATTTAAGCTGCACAGGATTACAAGGCCCTGCAGCAAGTTGAAGACAATCATTAAATTAGTCTTGTAACCACAGGAGAGCTTATTTTGTTATTAAGAAAACAGATTGCCATTGTTGTCAGTACAGCATTTTTAGCGGCTTGCAGTCATGACGTACCCACAGATACAACCGTTATAACTAAGACAGCACCAGCTGACACTGCAGCTGTGCAAATTATGGCGCCAGTTATGCAAACTGAATCAGAAAAAGCGAATGCATTATTTGAAGACATATTTACCGAGGGCGTAATGCGCAGACCGCAGTATCAAACATTTCTTGGTATTAAAGATGATTATGATAAGTGGAATGACGTTTCAGAGGAACGTATCCAAGAAAATCACGAAATTGCCATAGCCAATTTAGCTAAGATTAATAGCATTGATACATCAACACTTGACGCTCAAACAGCGGTGAGTTTGCGCCTGCAAAAGCAAACATTGCAAGATAATATCAATGATTATAAATGGCGTCATCATAACTACCCATTAAATCAAATGTTTGGTATTCATACACAAATACCCTCATTGCTGATCAATCAACACTCCATCGATAATGTGAAAGAAGCACAAGACTATATTGCGCGTTTACATGCTATTCCTGCGTTATTTTCTCAAGTTATTGATGGTCTCAAGCTTAGAGAAAAAAAGGGAATTGTGCCGCCTAAATTTGTCTTTCCTTATATTACCGAGTCGAGCATGAACGTGATTGCAGGCGCACCTTTTGATACAGGTGAAGACAGTGCTTTATTATCCGACTTTACAAAAAAGGTAAACAAACTTGAAATAGAGCAGGCTGAAAAAGATGCCCTTATTGCTGGTGCAGTGAGTGCATTGAAAGACAGTGTTAAACTTGGGTATGAAAATTTAATCTTTGCTGTTAAACAATTAGCCACTAAAGCCGATACTCGTGACGGCGCATGGAAATTTCCAGAGGGCGAAGCTTTTTTTAATCGGGCTTTACAACGCACCACAACCACAGACTTAAGCGCCCAAGAAATTCATGATATTGGTTTAAGTGAAGTGGCTCGCATACACACTGAAATGCGTGACATTATGAAGACGGTGAAATTCGAAGGTACCTTAAATGAATTTTTTGACTTTATGCGGGTGGATAAGCAGTTTTATTACGATGAAACGGCACAAGGTAAAGCGCGCTACTTAAGTGAAGCTACCGCCATCATTGATGATATGAAAACACGTTTAGATGAGTTATTTATTGTTAAGCCTAAAGCTGAATTAACGGTTAAAGCGGTAGAAGCCTTTCGTGAAAAAGCAGCCGGGAAAGCGTTTTATCAACGCCCTTCAATGGATGGCAGTCGCCCCGGTATTTACTATGCCAATTTATATCGCATGAGTGATATGCCAGTTTATCAAATGGAAGCCTTAGCCTTTCATGAAGGTATACCAGGGCATCACATGCAATTAGCGATTGCGGGTGAATTAGGTGCGTTACCTAAATTTAGACGTTTTGGCCGTTATACCGCCTATACCGAGGGTTGGGGACTGTATAGCGAATTTTTACCTAAAGAAATTGGCTATTATAAAGACCCCTACTCAGACTTTGGGCGCCTTGCAATGGAACTATGGCGCGCTTGTCGTTTAGTGGTTGATACAGGTATTCATGCCATGCAGTGGGACAGAGAGCAGGGTATTGAGTATTATGTTACTAATACGCCTAACCCGAAACCTGACGCGGTTAAAATGGTGGAGCGTCATATCGTGATGCCATCTCAAGCAACAGCCTATAAAATAGGCATGTTAAAAATTCTTGAGCTACGTGAAAAAGCCAAAACCGAAATGGGCAATAGTTTCGATATTCGAGAATTTCATGATGTGGTTCTCAAAAATGGCCCCGTACCATTGAATGTGCTTTCTGAGTATGTGGATGAATACATTCAATCTAATCAACTATAATCACTAAACTATTTAAGAAACAAAGCCCTTGCATGCGCACAAGGGCTTTTTTATTTGCGCAGGGTAGCTGGCAAACCCAGAGCAGCCGGGAAAAACACCCACTCTATTTTTATTTTTGCTAAAAGAACCTCCAATTGATTAACCAATTGATCAAGGCATCTATCGTAACTCACTTAAAATTGAGAGCTGTTTCCAGTCAAGATTAGGAGGGGCAGATAATAGTATCGTTCTCACCAGAAATAATGGGACAATGTGTGATTGATCTCGTGGTGTATTTAACTCACTAACCAAAGGTTACATGGCCAATACTTCAAACGTGCAGTAATACTGCCGCTAAGCATCTCACAGTTCCATTGGCTAGCGGGTCTGTGAGATACACGATTGCAAGTAACGACTTGCCTCCCACAAAAAAACAAGAGTACTTTCACTCACGTTGAACAAGGTGTTGCTTATGATCATTGTTAGGCCAGTAGAGATTACAGATATAGACTATCTTATGGAAATTGCTCTGGCAGCTTCGCCCGGAATGACAACACTGCCTCCAGACAGAGAAAGCTTAGAGCGAAAAATATTAATTTCATCAAAAAGTATCACCAGTACCATCAAAGAGCCGGGCAGTGAAGTCTATCTGTTGGTCATGGAAGATACTGATACAGGGAAATTAGTGGGCACAGCAAGTATCATCGCTAAATTGGGTATGGATGATCAGTTTTATTCTTATAAGCTCAATAAGCAAACCCAGTACAGCCGACAAATAAACAAGAAAGTGACAGTAGAAACGTTACATCTCACCAATCACTTTGAGGGGTTTGCAGAAGTGGCCACTTTATACCTCACTGATGCTTATCGCAAAAATGGGAATGGCAAACTATTAGCACGCAGTCGCTATCTGTTTATGGCCCAGTTTAGAGAACGATTTCCCGATAACGTCATGGCGGATTTGCGAGGATACTTTGATGAAAATGGGCGTTCACCTTTTTGGGAAGCACTAGGACGACACTTTTTTGATATGAGCTACTCTGAAGCTGATCTTTATGGTGCGCTTAATGGCAATCAATTTATTGCTGACTTAATGCCAAAACATCCCATTTACGTTAATTTATTGCCAATAGAAGCCAGAGACGTGATTGGGCGGCCAAACGATCAAGGCAAGCCTGCATTAGCGATGCTTGAAAAGGAAGGCTTTAGAAATAACGGCCAAGTGGATATTTTTGATGGTGCCCCCAGCGTAGACGCTCATATTGACGAACTAAAGACAATCAAAGATAGTCACAAGGCCAGGGTAAGTGGCACTGTGGCAGCTATGGCGCTTCAAGGTGAACCAGAATATTTAGTTTGTGCCGGTGATATTAGGTCCTATCGTGTCTGCATTAGTAGTTTGATGATTGAAACCGACGGCAGTGTACTATTACCCCAAACTGCCTTAGATGCGCTTAAGATTGGTATACCTGATTTCATTCGCTACTGTGCATCGTGAACTCGCAATATTTAACCAAGCGCCCGTTGTGGCGTGGGCTTGTCAGCTAAGCGTGTTAAGTTGCTGGTTATGTTACTGGTTAAGTTGTCGGTTAAAGTGGCCAACAGACACTTAGTTTTTGTCATCTTTTCACATTTTCACATTTTCACATTTTCATATTTTCATATTTTCATATTTTCATATTTTATAACGAGCCAGCAGGCAATATTTTGTCCACCGAAAATTAAGTGTTTATTGTTAAGTGTTTATTGTTAAGTGTTTATCTTATTAAGTGTTTATTTTGTTAAGTAATAATGCGGCCACAATAATCCCGGCGCCAATGCTCAACCTCAGTATGTCGGCCTCTGTATTCCATATTAGTACGTTCACAACAATACCTACTGGAATGAGTACATTATTCATTGCTGCTAACGCACCTACATTGACTAAGGTTGCGCCTTTATTCCATCCAAAATAGCCTAAGCCCGAAGCAACTATGCCTAAGTAGATGAGTACCCCCCATTGAGTTGCTGTGCTGGGTAACTTATCTGTATTGCCAAATAAAACATAGCACACAGTAGCGACTATTAATGCGCCAATAAAAAACCACCCAAAAACATTTTTATGATCCAGCTTACTGTTGCTCATTAAATGTTTGTAAGTCACTTGCCCTGTGGCAAAACACACATTGGCGGCCTGCACTAATAACAAACCCATCAAAAAGTGACTATTAATACTTTCATAGCGAATAGCTAACGCACCACACACGGCAATAATGGCTATAACCAAAAAACGCGGGTTAAAATGCTTTTCAAGTGCATCGTTTATCAGGGTGATGTAAATGGGTGTCATTACCGTAAATAATAATACTTCGGGTACAGATAAATATAAAAAGGAGTGATAGTAAAAACTATACATGGCGCCAAGTTGTATCGCGCCAATGAGCATGAGCTTTATTGCTAAGGGTTTGGGTGTTTTTTTAAACTTTAAAAACGGTAAAAAAACTAAAGTCGCCAGCGCAATGCGCATCAAAACGCTAAACCACGCATCAACTTGTCCTGCTAAATACACCCCAATTAAACTAAATGAAAATGCCCAAAGCAGAGTCACTGCAAATAAATAGCTCATAAACTTCATCGTTAAATAATTAATGGCTGCAGTTTATCTGTTATAAACAAAAAAAGCTCACCAGTGGGTGTTTACCAGCATGACTCTAGTGGCGGATTTCATCCGACACTGCTTGTCCATTAAAATACTGAGTGTTTAACAAGATACCCATCGCAATTCACCTGCAATTTAAATGAGTGTCTTAGTCAATAGTTTGCAAATATAGTTTGCGTGTTATTCTTCCCAGCTGAATGCTGGATATTGTGGAAACGCCAGCGCCGTTGTATCACCCTGTGTTGATTTGATTTTTGCCTCATCGATGAGTTTTGCTATATCACTTGGGATGGCTGTTCTATAGCTTTTTACTTCGCCCCAGATGTGTTTAAACTCGTCTGTTGATCCGTTATCCGTTTCTTCATAGCGTTTTAATAATGGCTCTATAATTTGATATGCTCGGTATAATCGAGTGGCTTGTCTGTTCTCAAACTGACGTATTTTCTCTAAATAAGCCAATAAAGCCGTATCGCCCATTCCTGCTTTAAAAGGCAGTGCAAAGTCTTGAGAGAAATAGTCATGATACTCGGCTAGCTCTAATGAATCAGCATTAGTCCAATGCATGATTGAGGCCTGATTTAATAGAGTATTTGTCTTCGGGTCGATGATTAAAACAGTAGGTGTACCGTAAAATATCGTCTGGTTAAGCTGCTTAATAGCCTCAAACCCCGTGGAAAAATAGCCAACATCAACAAATACCGTTTCATATTGCTGTTGTAATATTGCGTGCATTTTTGGCGTTGAAAAACGCTGTGACAATCCGCGACTGTCATGGCACCACTGTGCCCCAAACACCACCAATAAGCGCTTATTCTTTAATATTGCCGCGTTTCGCTTGTCATTCATGTCCTGTAACACAGTCTTGCTGGGTACAAACTGGTATTCAGGCAAAACGGGCATAGTATCAGCAGCCAAGGCGCTATTTATAAAACAAGCACCCAAGATCATCACTAAAAATATCACGCTTTTTCTTATCATTGTCTTTCCTAGTCGGCCTATTTATGGGGATCGTTATAAATTTTTACGTGGTAAGGCAGCGCCTTATTTAAAAGTAAAAATAATAATGATTCGATAGTAGCACAGGCGTATAGGCGTCTAATGTGTAATCAAACGTATCTGATGAGTGGTCAACATTTGGCTCGAAACGTGAGAGGCTTTGGCTTACTCCGTTGAACCCCTGCACAACACACGATTGATGCTTATTGCAAACTAAAAATGGCGAGCTGTTAAGTGTCTTCAGGCGAGGGGGTAAACCCATAAATAGCTATATTACAAATCCACTTATTGTTAGAACGCCACCTGAAGGTGGCAATCGTTTAGACCACGTTGGCTATTGGTTCCCAAAGGTGGATCGCCTTATGACTATGGAAGAGGGCATAGCGGCTAGTTGCAATATTTGTCTGCGGTTGGATGATTAATTTTCATAAACCATAAAACCTGACCTGATACTGATAAATATAATCACGCTCTTCCTGTACTTCTCGTACTTTCTACTCTTGCTGCTCTTTCAATTCTGGCAAGAGCAAGCTTAATAACATTGCCGAAAGTCCAGCAGTGGCTGCGGCTGAACTAAAAATATTTTGTACCAGCTCGGGTGTTTTCGAAAACACATCAGGCACCAGTGTTAAGCCCAAGCCAAGACCAAGGGAAACAGCAATAATAATCATCTTTCTGCGATCGATGTATTCTGATGCCAATATTTTGATACCCGCTGCCGCCACTGTGCCAAACATAACTAGGGTGGCGCCCCCCAACACTGGTTTGGGTATTTGTTGCAACATATCACCCACACCTTGGAATAGGCCAAGCAAGACTAAAATCCCAGCGATGTACATGCCGATATGTCTGCTGGCGATCCCCGTGAGCTGGATCACCCCAGTGTTCTGACTAAAGGTAGTATTAGGAAATGAATTTAACACGGCGGCGATCATGGAATTGATGCCATCCCCAAGAACCCCACTCTTAATCCTTTGGATATAACGTTCTCCGGTAATGGGTTGGCCGGAAATAATACAGTTTGCAGTAATATCACCGGTTGTCTCTACCGAACTGATGATATAAATCACCGCCAATGGAATAAAGGCAGCTAGTTCAAAGTTAAAACCATACTTGAAGGGAATAGGCAGGCTAATGGCTGCTGATGGCAGCAAATCACCTGGGGCAAGCATACCTGTAAATGCTGCGAGCCCAAAACCGGCAATAAGGCCGACCACAATGGAAGACAGGCGAACCCAGTTGTTGCTGGATATATTCATCAATACGATCACAGCAATCACAAAAAAGCCCAGCATTAAATTCGCGGGACTACCAAAATCAGAGCTACCCACCCCACCTGCCAAGTCAGTCATACCTACTTTGATCAGGCTAATGCCAATACTGGTGATCACGATACCTGTCACCAGTGGCGTGACTATTTTACGTAACCGTGGGATAAATTGACTGAGGCCTATTTGTACAAAAGCACCCACAAAACACAGGCTGGTGATTAACGCTATAATTTCCTCAGGCCCGCCTCCGGCGTCACGAGCAATAAACCCGGCACCTAATATCGCCCCTAAAAAAGCAAAACTGGTACCTTGCACACAGAGCATGCCAGCGCCTATGCCAAAGGGTTTATAGGCTTGTATAAAAGTGCCTATTCCCGATGCAATGAGGGCCATGCTGATTAGGTAGGGTATGTGTTCCTGCAGCCCTAGAACGCTTCCGATTATAAGAGTTGGAGTGACAATACCAACAAAAGAGGCGAGCAAATGTTGTATCGCTGCGAAAAATGCTTCTAAAACGGGTGGTTTGTCATCGAGTTGATATATCAGTTCCGACGGTCTTTCACTGCTCATAAACCCGTACCTTTTGTTGTGGTGTTATATAATGGAACACGTTTAGAAAAGTTTCCATCCCAAAATTTGTTATCACGTAAGCCAATGCTTGCTCACTGCTGTGATTTCAATGCGTAACTTTTAATTGCTAATTGCTAACTGCTAACTTTTGACGTTAATGCATAATTAAAAGCCCAGAAAAAAATCTGGGCATACAGTTTTGATATTTTTGTAATACTAATCGGCTCTAGAAATTGTATCTAAAGCGAGCTATTAACTGACGTGGCGCCACGTATTGGAAGCCGGTTTCGTTCACACCAAACACATCAGTCATAGCCGAGTTGATGCCATCCTCGTCCAACATGTTGTAAGCAATTAAATCTACGCCCCATACCTCGTCAGAATTATCATAAGACACTGATAGATTAATCAAGTCATAGGAGTCAACCGTATCCACTTCTGGGTTATTGAATACCCGCTGCTCAAACTCGCCGCGGAAGGTATACTGTAAGCTAGCACCAATATAGGCACCGTCTTTCAACTGGTCTTCAAAGCCCAAGCTAATATCAGCCGTCAAACTAGGCGTTTTTGCCAACTCATTTCCACTCAAGTTTTGTAGAAACCGAGCTACGTCTCGGTTGGCTCCATGAATTTCTTCTTTGGCAGGTGTGACACCATCGGCAAGGAAGACGTCTTCAATCAGTAGTCGGTTGTCCAAGGCTAAATAATCTGCAGACACTTCTGACTCCATGCTTGCTAGTTTCACATCTAGGCTAAATCTGTCACCAATGAGTGCGGTCATTTCAAGCTCTATTCCATAGATTTCAGATTCTGGGATATTCGATACACCACTACCAAACTCGTTAAAGTCAGAGGCCTGAAATTGTAAGTTAGTGTAATCATAATAAAAAGCCGCAACGTTGGTGCGTACTCTACTGTCCATAAACTCTGTTTTAAAACCTACCTCATAAGCGTCGATCGTTTCGTCTTCGAATGCCGCACGAACTAGTGCATCATCCCCTTCTGAAAAGGTCAAGTTACTGCCCCCTGGTTTTAAACCACGGGTGTATGAAGCATATGTCATAGCGTCATCGCCGGCATCCCATTCAAGCGCTATACGGCCAGTAAGATCTTCGGTTTTTGGATTAATAAAGGAAGGCGAGGGGGCGAAAAAGTTAGAAACGGTACTTTCCACTTCATCCTTAGTGTAGCGAAGACCTGTAATCAAACGTACCGTTTCTGATATTGGGTAGGTTGTTTGACCGTAAAAAGACAACGATTCGCGCTGCGGGTTGGAGTCAGAAATAAAGCCTCGGTCGCCGCCAAATACGGCTGGAAATGAAGGGATATAGCCATCGAGCACACCATCGCGACCCACATCAAGCTCCTCCCGAATAGTGATATCTATGTCAGTATCAAGGAAAAATGCGCCAACTATCCAATCTAACTTGCCAAACAGAGGCTGGTTAGAAATAACGTTCAGCTCTTGGGTAAAAGTAGTTTGAATATTCACTTCAGGATTAAACACACTGATTTGGATCTCTGGATTGGTAACAAAGGAATGACGGTCATTATCACGTACCACAGTAATGTCGTCTTTTTGATAGCTGCTTAGTGACTTTATGACTGCAAAACCAGCATCCCATTCTGCTATTAATCCGTATACTTGAGACTCCAGCTCATATGCAGAATCGGTATCTTGTGACAAATTTCGTGCACCTGGCGTGGGGTCGTCAATTCCCTTGATACCGGCTCCGTTTGAGTCTCCGCTAAAGTACTGAGCCAAGAATCGAAGACTTAATGTATCGCTTGCGTTCCATAGCCAATCAGTGCGCATCGATAAATTATCGATGTTATCCATGTCTTTGCCAACGAATGTTTCACTTGGGTTGAGCACATTAGGACCGTTGTAGACATTTTGAGTGTATCCATCTTGTGTCGCCCTGCTGAAGGAGGTGCGCATAGCTAGGTCATCACTGATAGGTACATTTACAGTGCCTCGCACTTTGATTAAATTGTCAGTGCCCAAGCTTACATCTGCTTTACCCACAAAATCATCAAAGCTGGGCTTTGTGCTTATCACATTGATGGCACCACCTGTGGAATTTTGTCCGAACAAGGTACCCTGAGGACCACGCAAAATTTCTATGCGCTCAATATCAATAAAATCAGTTTGTAGCGCATAAGGTGAGGCAATATAGATACCGTCAATATGATACGAGACCGATGGATTAGCTGTGGCATTTTGGTTCGCTTCATTGCCCACGCCACGGATCGAAATAACCGTTTTAAACCCTTCATTTTTTGCCACAGTGACACCGGGGGCGATGGCACTTAAATCGACAAAAGATAAAATATTTTTATTATCGAGATCTTTCGCGGTAAAAGCGGTTACGGCCTGGGATAAATCCTGCAAACTTTCACCACGCTTTTCAGCTGTCACTACGATTTTCTCGATAGCACGCTCTTGTGCATTGACGGATAGTGCTGCCATATTAGACACCGCAATGGCCACTGCTAGATATTTCAATTTAAAGGTTGTTGTGTTCATTTTGCTCTCTCTGGATGAATTAAAAAAATTGTGGTGATAGGTGTTTGCCATTTTGATTGTCTGTATTTAATTGTAAATGCAGGCTTTATGAGTCGTGCGTAGTTAATAAATAGCAGGAAAGATGCCAATTTATTGACCATTTAGACAAGATTTGGGGGGCTTAGTTAATTAACTGATAAATATGTAATTTATTTGAAATTAATGGGTTTTCATGGGGAGTGATACGGTATTGAAGTGAATTTTCGTTGCTCTTAAAATGTGCAAAAAAAAATGACATTGCACAATGAATGCGCGCCTTAAATGAAGGTATGGCACTTTCAATAAAATGCCTAAATGAAATAAGAAAACATCCGAGAATGTGAAAGCATTAATGGCGAGTTAGTTGAAGATAAAAAGGTGGCTATGTCAATTATCAGGTTTATTTTACAAATCAGAGTTCATTAACACGACACACATTATCGTCAAATTGTTTTATGTTCGGTCTCACTGTTTGCCCTGAATGTGGGTAATTTAAGGGCATACCCAAATCCAGCTCGCCACACATCTATATGCACATTATTCTCAAACCCAGGCATATCATCGATACTGATATTGTGAAGACAATCCTCATATCCAAGATGGAATACCCGATAAAGCACAGCCATAGCTTGCCCTGCGCTGGCCAAAGTAATGCCTTTTAATTGGGCATAAAGCTGAGTGGCATGTTCACGCTCTTTAGCTAAAATAGCCCTGTAAATCTGCTCAAGAGTAAGATGAGCGGGTTCTGAAGTCAGAATTTTGGACATTTGACACCTCGATTTGACAGGTTGTAAAGATGATTTAACTGTAATTATATACAGTATTTATTTTAAATCAATTTGCTTTGGTATTTTACTTTCACGGTATCGGTTGATAGGGAATTTGTTTCCTTAAACCTTAGGGACAGATCCGGTGAAACTGTCAATTTGGTGAAGTATGACTGCGTCGCATAACGTGAATTAGGGGGGAAGGGCTACCACTTAAAGTCTATGCCCCCCTTATTATGTGCTCACGAATACTATGCTAACGGGTAGTTTTAAAACTTTATTGATTTGACTCAATGTTTAGGATCGTTTTTAACGACCGTTTTAAGCCACAACGAATTTGAAAAGGCTTGGTGCGCTTTCGTTCATTATTGCTTAGGTGCTCGCAGTAGTTTAGCAACTGAGCTGGCCGTCGCGGTTAACTCATTATCTTGGTTATATACGTGACCTTCCATAAACGCTGTTTTGTAGCTTTGCTTAATTACCCAGCCTTCAACACGGAGCTTTCCAGCACGTGTTGGTGCAAGGTAAGTGGTTTTTATTTCAAGGGATGAGACATTTAAAACTGCTTGGTCGCAGATAAAAATAGCATGGCTCATGGCTGCATCAAGCATGGCGGTAACAAACCCACCTTGAACCACGTCAATTGAATGGCAGAAGTCGTTGCTGATATTAAATTCAAAGGTACAGGCTGTTTTGTCAGTATCGACATCTACGAGCTGGCCACCAAGCATGCCAATGAATTTTGGGCCACGCAGGTTTATTTTTTCGATCATCGCTTTTTTGGGGTTCATACATACCTTTGTCTTTAATTAAAATGATAAGCAGAGTAAGCCTAAGATTGGCTTTGAGTAACACAGTCGATGGGCAGTTATACCCTACACAAAGTGCCAGCGTCACCCAATAGTGCGGCCTTTTATGTTGAGGTTAATTTACTACACCTCGCAGCATCGCGATATAACCTGAGGGTAAAGGGGTGTTCTTATAAGCCTTTTTAGCTATCAGCCAACTGTGCATCAGTGGCAAGTTGTAGGGGGGGACTGAAGGCAATAAATGATGTTCAATATGATAGTTAACGTATACTGGACAGACCAATAATCTCTCCCACCCTCTTGAAAGAGTAGTACGGGTATTTTCAAACATATTTCCACTATTGGGGTTGGGCACAACGGCATGTTCACCCACATGGCGGATGCGAAGAAATAGAAAGTATGTCGTATGATAAGCCAGTAACCAAATCAGATATAACCACGGAACATTAAGCGCGTAGCAGCATAAAAATAACGCTAGGTTGACTGCTAACCCTCTGAGTAAGGCACTATTTTTCACCATGCTCTTTTGAGATGGATGCCGAGTGTTGAGTATATAAAACCAAAGCTTCAGTGCGGTTAAACCGCTCAGATCCCGTAACACTTTACGCATTAACGACGCCTTGCTGATAGGATAAGCCGCGTAGTTACCTAAGTCAGGATCTTGATCAGTACCCACGTCTTTGTGGTGAGTGGTGTGTTGACGAGAGTAGGTTTGCATATCTGAAAATATGGGGGCGGCCAGCAACCAGGTACCGATATATTGATTGAGTTTAGATGATTTAAAAAGACTGTTATGGCCGCAATCATGCATTAAAATCGCAAAGTTAAGTTGCCGACCACCAATCATTAACAGGGCAATGATGATGGTGACAATGTTCGGCCAAAGCGCAACAACCAACATGGCAGCTATCACCCCTGTCCAGCAGCTAACAAGCAACACAGTGGCACGCAGATTACTCTTGTTCATCAGTTGGATTATTTCTTGTCTGGTGAGTATGTCATGTGCTTTCATCGGCTTATCCTAGCATGCCCACTCTGACACAGACTATCAAAATGTTTATCCGGGGGGAGCAACGTGCTCCCCCCAAGATTTAAGCTAATTGCAGCGATTTTTCCGGTATTTTGACATTGCGTGGCTGTATGTAGTGACTTTCGTCGCGCACCATCCTTTACCTGCATTTGTTTAAGTGGGCTTAGCCTCAGTCAGGGGCTAAACCTCAGTTAGGGGCTAAACCTCAGTTAGGGGCTTAACCTCAGTTAGGCCTAATCTTTTTTATGTTTAGGCTTCCCGGGGAAAAATATATTGGTACTGGCCTGGTAATCTTTATAAGCAGGGCGTTTTAGAACAGAGTAATGTTCTGCAGGTACCGCGCCTGTGTAATAAACCAGTGTGGTGTACATAAATCTGGATGTAAAAAGTAGCCCTACGGCCAACAGTCCCCATATCAACAAAGACTCACGCTCATATAATGCTATCCAAGAAGGGATAGCAGCAATCACCAGTCCATTCCAAACCATCCATTCGGCAAAATAGTTTGGGTGCCTAGTGAACCGCCAAAGTCCCACATTACAAACTTGATTTTTTTCGCCAGCCTTGCGCTTATCCTTCAAAAATTTCAGTTTTTGTGCGTCTGCAACTGACTCCATTACAAAAGCACTTATCCACACTAACAGGCCTATTATTTCCAATAGAGAAAATTCTGGGTTGGGGTTGGAAGCGATAATAAACGCGGGGATCGCCAAAAATGATGCATTGGCAAGGCCTTGCACTAATGCTTCTACCTGCATCGCTAAACGAACATTGGTTTTGCCCGCTTTTTTCCAACGTATTTTTTGATACTCATAACGGGGGAACTCTTTTTTCAGGTAACCTAATTTCCACATTTTTAGTGCACCTAAGCCCATCCTTGCGCCAGCAAAAATGTAAGCCATACTGACCAGTGCACTGCGCAGGCTATCACCATCGCTAAATAGGTAGGTGAGTATGCCAATTAACACTAAGCCCCAAGGCCAACCAATATCTACGTAAGACATTCGGCCCGTGCGCCAGGTGGGTATACACACCACTAAAAGAAATAAAACCAATTGAAGCCCACCATTGAGTAGGCTAATGGAATACAGGGAAGATGTGAGCAACAACAGGCACCAGCCTGTTAAATATGGTGCAAAGGGTAAAAAGATTTTCATTGTGTTCTTATTGACTAGGCGAATCGAATTACTCTAGCATTTTTTAGTGCGGTATTCTCAGCGCATTCATCACTTGATACCTGAGGTGTCTGGAGAATATTTTAATTCGTCAACGCCATAGGGAAGATTTTCCATGTCGCTTACGTTGGCACCTCGCGGTTTATGTTTTATCTCAAACCATTATTTCATTATTGACGTACAAGCTAGTGACATAATGTAAGTTGACACCCAATCGATAAATTTAACGTTGTTTCGTCCCTGCTAGATGATGCTGTAATCTCAGCATAATGAGTCAACAAACAGAACTGGGCCACAGGATTTTTTTTACCTAACCAAGGCCCCTTTTTGACTAAAAAGCAGGTAGTATTCGTACCAAATAAAAATTCAAAACAAAGTCGAGGAAATAGAAATATCATGAAATATGAACTACTTGAAGGCGGTATCGCCAAAATTTCACTAGACAATGGCAAAGCTAACGCCGTGTCTTTCGACCTTGCCCAAGAATTTATGGCTAACCTAGACCGTGCTAAAACAGAAGGCAAAGGTGTGCTAATTACAGGGCACGTAGGCATATTCTCTGCGGGGTTCGATCTGAAGGTTATGGCGACTGGCCCAGAAGCAGCCCAAAAGATGATTTCTGCCGGTATGCTGTTACTAGAAAAAATCTATTCACACCCACAACCAGTGGTGGCAGCCTGTGAAGGCCATGCTATAGGGATGGGCGTGTTTCTTTTACTGGCATGTGATTACCGTATAGGTGCATTGGGCGAATACGTCCTTAAACTGCCTGAAACGGCAATTGATATGCCTTTCAACTCAACCTTGAGAATACTGGCGAAAACCCACATCGATCCGATGTATCACATACGGGCTATCGTTCAATCACAGGGTTACTCCGCTTTGCAAGCCGCTAAAATTGGCATGTTGGACGAAGCGGTTGAAGCAGGCAAAGTACAAGAAACCGCTATCGCGAAATTGACTGAGCTTTGTGAGCTGCCAAGCATGCGTTATGCAGAAAATAAATTGTTCATGCGAGCAGAAGAAATCCAAGCCATTTATGAGTCTTTGCACGAGGACAGTTAAAGACCTAATGAGGCGCTGGAAATATAGGACGTATAGGACGCATAGGAAAGATAAGAAAGATAAGAAATATAGTGCAGTGCATCTAAACGCGGTTATTTAGAGCAACGCAATATTGATTCGATACTGGTTATCTATAGTTATTGTTGCTGCATGTTACATAATACCAGGCGTATACCTGCAAGGTCAGTGAATCTGTACTGATCATTACCAGCAGGTATCTGCCTAATCTGCGCCTCTGTTTCACATTCAGTGTCTTTAATTGACCGAGCTCACCTGTTACATCATGTCTTTAAAACGGTTTTTCATCTTTAAGTCGATAGGGTTAGCGAATCCGGGGATATGCATTTTTTCATCGGTCATATGAATGTCGTTTTCATCGATAAGATCCTGACCAAAATGATAAATAGTGTCAAAGTTACCTTGGGTGGCGGCGACGTCGTAGGCGCTCGCTTTATGTCGCACTTGCTCACGTTTTGACTCATAAGCTGTCATTTCTTCAGTGCTGTATCGTTTGCTTAGCATAGTATTGACCACTTGCGGTGACAACACACTGGCGGTGGCGTTGTTACCGCCAAATCCTTTGGAATTGAGAAACGCTACGTCAATATTCCCAGCACCTTTATTAATATCTGTTATTGAAATGTTGAGTCGTTCATCAAACACATCGTCTGCCACTTTATCGATGGTTTTAATGCCTGGAATTAAGCCGTGTTTAAACACGCCCAGACTTACCATCAGTTGTTCTGCACTGGCGGGGGACAAGGGATGACCCAAATAAGCTTTTGGCGCCGTGACAGGCCAATCTTTTATATCAAATACCTTTGCTATTTCATGAAAAATGCGAGACTCAGTGACACGGTTGGCTGGGGTACTTGAACCATGGGCTTGAATAAAAGACCGCTTGCGAACTGACTCGTCTCCCACAATCGCGCGAGCGGCAGACACCGCTTTAGCCATTGTAATGTAGTTACCAGGGCCGGGGGCGGATATGGATTTTTTATAACCATCCGCATTAATAAATACATCGCTGACTGCGCCATGAATGTCAGCCCCTAGCTCTAAGGCTAATGCATCGTCCATTAACACCACATATTGGGTTGATTCTGCGATGGTAAAACCACAGTTGTCTCCAAAAGGACGACTGGATCGGCGATGGTCAACGGTTTCAGTTTGGTCTAAACGTTTTAAATTGTCTTCGCTGGCCAATGCGCCCATGGTGGCATAACCATCAATTATCTCTGGTAATATTGGTGCTTCAGCATTGCCCACCACTGCCACCCTGCGTTTGCCAGTATTGATATCTTCAATCGCCGCTTTAAGATTATACAAAAAGCTGGCACAGGCTCCCACAATGGCACTAGTGTGGCCTACGCTGCCTAGTACATAGGCATTCACAAAATCAGCAGGCATAGTATTGAGACCTAAGGGACATTGCTTGGTGCTGACTCGTCCACCCTTTAGGCGGGATTGGAGCATGCCACCAAAGCCGTTCTCATCAAGTTGCGACATGGCATTACTGGCGTATACTCCTATTTCATCTGGCTTGACAGCATCGACTACTGTTTTCCAGTCAATGCCTAATGAACGAATGGCGTCTGATGCACCCATGATTGCCATTTGTAAGGCGCGGGGATGAAAGCGCGCATTGTAGTGATCGCTAGGGTTAAATCCAGAAGGTAATTGTCCCGCGACCTTGACCGGACATTCACGATAACTGTCAGTCTTAAATTCAACATCACCAATAATTTCAATTTTAACATTTTCTTTATCGATATCACTTATGTGCCAGCTTGTGGGCAAAGGCTTGGGTAATTGTTTACGACTTAATTCAAAACAAATTCCTTGCTTGTCAGACGAACGCATAGTGATATTTTTCTGCCAATGCACCGCATCCACATCAAAGTGACTCTTTTCGATTTTGCGAATAAGTGTGGAACGCAAAATTTGCTCGGAAAAGTGCTCAACCACTGCTTGTGCAGTGAAAGACTGCTCGTTTATATCTTTATAACTGTCGTTTTCAAAACGCACGAGTTTCATCATGGTAGCCAACCCAAGTAAGGTGTCTTGGCGTTCACTGGCAGGTAAACTTTCTATGACCATGCGTTTGTAAGCGTGGTGAGATGAACTGCGACCAGCGGCATTAAAACCACCAAATCCAACGATGACAGGTAATGAAGACATACGTAAAACACCCAATGTTTTGATTGAAGGCAGTATATTGCCTTGGTGAGTTATCTGGGAGGGTTATATTGGCCATAATTCATGGTATTTTAGACAAGTAAGCAGTATTATTGTGAAATTACCGGTTAAACATAACAAAGTCGACTCGTGCATAAAATTACCTTTTTACTCTGCGATAATATGTTGGCGACCAGTGCCACCTTGCCTTTTGAAATGTTACGCGCCGCCGAAAGTGCCGCTCGTGGTAGGGGGGGGCGCAATGTTGAGCCGGTTATCATTCAAACCACGGCGATAAACAAACTGCCAATGAAAACCAGTGTTGGCTTCCCACTGTTGCCTGATATTTTGCTTGAAGAGGCAGGTAACAGTGATATTATTTATTTACCAGCACTGTGGCGAAACCCGCGACCTGTTGTAAAAAAACATCCCGAAATTTTAGGTTGGCTGCGTAAGGCTTATGAAAATGGTGCCATGATTTGTGCAGTAGGCACGGGAACTTGTTTTTTAGCAGAGGCTGGTTTACTAAACGATAAACCTGCCACCACCCACTGGCATTATTTTGATCAGTTTCAAAGAGATTACCCGAGGGTAAAATTGAAACGCCAATATTTTATTACTCAAGCTGGAAACTTATACTGCTGTGCCAGCGTGAATGCGATGGCTGATCTCACTGTGCATTTTGTCAAACGTATTTATGGCCAAGCAATAGCCAGTTTTGTTGAACGGAATTTTTCTCACGAAATTCGCCGTTCCTATGAAAACACCAGTTATTACGAAGGAAGTACCAAGCAGCATCCAGATGAGGATATTGTGCAGGCGCAAATTTGGTTGCAGGATAATTACCATCGACAGGTTAAGATAAGCGAAGTAGCAAGTCGTTTTGAGATGAGTGTACGCACCTTTAACCGTCGTTTTAAAAATGCCACTGGGCAATCGCCACTGCAGTATTTACAGGGAGTACGTATTGAAATCGCAAAGGATTTATTGCAAACCAGTAATCTGAACGTGAGTGAAGTGGCAGATAAAATTGGCTATCAGGATGTGGGATATTTTACTGCTTTGTTTATGAAAATGCTGTCAACGTCGCCTCGTGAGTACCGAGCTACAGTGCGCGCCAAATTATTTACAGTTGATTGAATATCGTTAGTCTAACCAATGACATTCATGGTGTAATTTTACCCCTAAATACTCTAATCAGTATTGGTCATTCGAATGCAAGGCCTGAGTCTACAAGCCTTGCGTTCGGGCCGATAACATTTCCAGTTACCCCGTGTTTTTAGGTTTTAATCTGAATTGGGCTTGCTGTCGTTTACTGCATCAGTCTAAATTTTGGACTACATATTTTCAATCATTGTAATACCAATCGCCATAAGTTATTACCCCCTCAGGGAGATTTAAAGCCGCTTAATTAAGGATCATGGATTCAATAATAGTTGTGCTGATTGATTTAGGGACAGGCAATCATTTGCTTAGTGCGTGGTTCGCTTCTGCAGTCAACTATTTTATATATGAGGACCTGCTAAGGTCAGGGCTTTGCCTTCTTCGTTATCAGTAAACTTAGTAAAGTTGTCGATAAAGAGTGTGGCTAATTGTTGTGCTTCTTTTTCCCATTCAGCTTCGCTTGAATATGTATTTCGTGGATCGAGAATGTGACTCTCTACGCCCGATAATGTTGTTGGGAAAGCAAGGTTAAAATAGGGAAGGTTTTCACACTCAGAATCTTCTACTTCACCACTTAATATGGCGTTAATGATCGCCCGTGTTGCCGCTAAGCTAATACGTTTACCCGTGCCATTCCATCCCGTGTTGACTATGTATGCACTGGCACCTGCATTAGACATTCTTTGCTCGAGTACTTCGGCATATTGTGTGGGATGTAAGCTCAGGAAAGCCTGTCCAAAACAAGATGAGAACGTAGGCGTAGGATGATTAACACCACGCTCAGTGCCTGCCAGTTTGGCAGTGAAACCTGACAAGTAATGATACTTAGCTTGTTCACTGGTTAAACGTGATACTGGAGGAAACACACCAAAGGCATCAGCAGTTAAGAAAATGACTTTTTTAGCATGTCCCGACTTGCTAACGCCTAATACGCGGTTGTCAATATGTTCAATTGGGTATGAGACTCGGGTGTTTTCTGTTTTAGCGTTATCAAAGTAGTCAGGTATATTGCCCTTTACCACAACATTTTCTAATAAGGCGTTACGTCTAATGGCATTATGAATTTCTGGCTCTTTATTGGCATCTAAGTCAATTGTTTTGGCATAACATCCCCCCTCGAAATTAAAGATCCCCTCATCGTCCCAGCCATGTTCATCATCACCAATTAATGCTCGTTGTGGATCAGCTGATAATGTGGTTTTTCCGGTCCCTGATAAACCAAAAAATATAGCGGTATCATTATCTTTACCGACATTGGCCGAGCAATGCATCGACGCTATGCCTTGCAGAGGAAGAAAATAGTTCATCATTGAGAACATACCTTTTTTCATTTCACCGCCATACCAAGTCCCCCCTATCAATTGCATTTTTTCAGTTAAGTTAAATGCGACAAAGGTTTCAGAATGGGTGCCGTGTTTTTCAAAATGTGGATTGGATGTTTTTGAAGCATTCATCACCACAAAATCAGGCTCAAAATTATCAAGCTGCTCCTCTGTAGGACGAATAAACATATTTTTGACAAAGTGTGCTTGCCAAGCAACTTGCATAACAAACCTGACATTAAGTGCGGTATTCGAATTTGCACCACAAATGGCATCCACCACATACAGATCGCTATCTGAAAGTTGTTGTTGACTGACTTTTTTTAATGCTTGCCAAGTGTCTAAGGAAATGGGCTTGTTATCGTTGTTATTGTCAGCGGTTCTCCACCAAACAGTATCCTTGGTGGTATCATCTTTTACTAAAAACTTATCTTTGGGCGAACGCCCTGTATATATTCCGGTATCGACATTGACTGCCCCTGAATCTGTTACTGTTCCTTTTTCATAACCCGTTAAGGCTTCATCAGTTTCGGCGGCGAACAATGTGTCATAACTTGGATTATGGACAATGTTGCTGATGTTGTTGAGCCCAATGCTGTTGAGATGCGCGCGGACTTTATGGAGTCTGATATTGTTTGATGCGCTGGGCTGCTGTTCTTTGATTGTCATAAGTTGATCCAATAGTGATTATCTTGAGCTTTTTTGCCAAACGATACTTTTTAAAAAAATATCGCGCTGCGTGTACCGGACATGTCATCTGTTGCGTTCCTACTTAGTTTTATACACAAACCAAAAGGATAAATCACAACAACGGCTATATCTTGGTTATAAGTGCTGTGAATAAAAGATGACAGAGCCCAAAAGTCATAAGATTGAAGCGTCAATAACCTCTTAAAGCCTCAAATAAGAACAATAATGTATGTCTTTTTACTTTCACTTACCTTCACTTCACGTACTTCCATCACCCAGAAAGATATATTTTAGTTGTGAGCATGTAAGCATGTAAGCATGTGAGCATGTGAGCATGTCAAGGGTAAACATAGAATGGGTGTGAGAAATTAAGTAAGTAATGTATGTGTGTATGATTGACGGTTTATTCTGAGGGATATGTATTCGATGAGCGTGACTATGGCGCTAACCTGACGCAAACATGGCTGTAACCTGACGCTAATAAGGCTGATGTAGATGATGTAATGGTCGACGTAAACTGACTGAAATAGACTATTGGGCTGTCAGTGAAATAGTGTCTATTGCTTATAAAAAAGAGAGCCTGAGTGCTCTCTTTTTTCAAATTAGAGTGAAATTACGCTTTTTTCACTGCTGGTTTCGTCGCTAATTTAGCAACAGCAGCCGTTAATGCGTCAATTTTGTCACTTAAGTCTGCAATTTTTTTGTCAGTGTCAATATTGTTAAGACCAAGCTTAGTGCGAACGGTTTCGATGCGAGTTTCGATTTCAGTTTTAGCCGCTACTTTGGTTTGCACGTCTTTAACTTTATCTTTGCCTTCTGTTTCAAGTTTTTCACCTTTAACAACTAACTCATCAAACAACTTGTTTGAGTCAGTAGACAATGTTTCAAAACGGCCTTTCACTTCTTCGTAGCCTTTACCGTATGCGCCAAGACCCGCTAACCATACTTTACGCGCCATTTCTTCTGCTGAGGCGGCTTTTTCTTTGATCATGTCGATATTGTTCATAATATTTACTCCGTGGATGTTTAAAATTAAGTCTCTGCTTTCGATGAAATATATATTACGGATGAAAATTAGAAATCGCATACTAATTAATCAATCTTATTCTGGTTTTTTAATCAAAGGGTAAAGATGGAATAAATGTTGGAGTTGATTAAGGTCATTTTTACCGCCCAGAAAAGCCGGATATTGCTGATTGCTTAGGCTTGGGATAGCGATTACTCTGTCTCAATACCTGTTAAGATTAACTCGTTAACGTAAATGAGAAGTGTATGTCAAAAATAGACGTGAAGACTAAATCAGGTCGGGTGAGTGGATTTTGCGATCCGAAATTCCATCATGTCGCTGAAGAATTTGTGAAAAATTTTGAAGTGCGTGGAGAAATAGGCGCATCGGTGTCTCTTAATGTTGAAGGTGAGACATTAGTGGATTTGTGGGGGGGATATAGCGAGCCAGATACAAAAACGCCTTGGGCGAAAGATACCCTATCACTGGTTTTTTCTTGCACGAAAGCCGCTACCGCACTGTGTGCCCATAGGCTTATCGATCAAGGTAAAATGGAACTTGACGCATACGTAAGCCAGTACTGGCCAGAATTTGCTCAAAATGGTAAACAGAATGTGACTGTGAGGATGATGCTAAACCATTCTGCTGGGTTGCCCGCATTTCGCGAGCCAATCAAAGAGGGGGGCTATTATGATTGGGACTACATGATTGAGCGCTTATCTGCAGAAGCACCTTTTTGGGACCCAGGTACGCGTAATGGATACCACCTGATGTCCTTCGGTTGGACTGTTGGGGAGCTTGTTCGGCGTGTGTCGGGAATGTCACTGGGTCGTTATTTTAAAGAAAATTTTGCTGAGCCCTTGGGACTCGATTATTGGATTGGTTTGCCTGAAGAGCATGAGGAACGCACCGCACGCATGCTCCCTTACACGCCGAGTGCTGAGGATAAACCCACAGATTTTATAACCCATATAATGACTAAACCGGCTTCTATTCAACATTTATGTTTTCTCAATTCCGGTAACTTTCAACCCAACTGCCGTGAGGCGCATGCCGCAGAAATAGGTGGTGGTGGGGGGATTGCCAACGCTCGCGCACTCGCAGGATTGTTTGCACCTTTAGCCAATGGAGGCAGCTTAAATGGTGTCACTCTACTATCAAGTGATCATATCGCTAAGATGAGTGCGGTTTCTATGGCGACAATGGAAGATGCAACTTTGTTGATCCCCACGCGTTTTGCTCTGGGTTTTATGAAGTCAATGGATAATCGTTACCGCAGTTCGGGTGATTTGGAAACTGCTATTATCGGAGATAAGGCTTTTGGTCACGTTGGAGCAGGTGGCAGTATTGGTTTTGCCGATCCTGAATGTCATCTTGGGTTCGGTTATTCCATGACTAAAATGGGGGCTGGTTTAATGTTGAATGATCGTGGTCAAATGTTAGTGGATGCAGCGTATACAGCATTGGGTTACCGCACCAATGAGCCCGGACATTGGGTGAAGTAATGCAATAGTTGGCTGGGTATTTGATAAAAGCATTAGGTTGTGTTGTTAACCTTTTCCTTTCCTTTCTTTTCTTTCCCCCCCCCCTTTTTTTCCTTTTTCCTAACTCTCACCCCCCCCCTGACTTAACAGAAGGTCATTTTTAAACGCTCAGTGTTTTCAAAATACAACGCTTAGTCTTTAATGTAGGGTCATTATTGCAATGGTTTTAAGGCAAACGGCAAGGCTTAACCAGACTTGTGGTTTAATCGATAAACTCACACCTTGATATGATCCTCTTTCCTCACAAGGCGTAACTTCATTTATGTATACATTTTATTTTGGGAGGGAGTGTGGGTACACCTTGGGTAGCTTACACAGTGGTCGGTTTGGCAATATTAATGATAGTCGTTCTTGGTGTCGGTTTGACAACCATGTCTCGTAAAAGTGGTAATGCACAAGTACCTAAACAAGGTATCAATAAAGATGCCTGAGGTAAGGACAATGGATAACATACGATACGCATCCTCTATTCGTGCTGAACTTCGTGCAAGCCATGCCGGAGAAACGGGTGCAGTTTGGATATATCGCGGTATATTGTTGGTCAATCGTATTAAACGTGACTCCGATATTGACACGTTTGCACAACATCATTTAGCGACAGAGAAAGACCATCTTGTTCAATTTGAAAACCTTATTCATCGGTTTAGAGGCAGTGCTTTGCTTGTTATTTGGATCTTTGCTGGGTTCATGATGGGGGCATTGTCGATGATGCTCGGGAAAAACTGGGTTTATTACACGATTTACCAAGTAGAGTCATTTGTTGACGTTCATTACAGACAACAAATCAATACTCTGTCAAAGCTTGAATTTCTTGATAAGACCGACATCATAAAAATGATGGAAGCGTGTAATGCAGATGAGCAAGCCCACAGAGACGAAGCGCTGAAAGAGATGAAAAACGAACCTCATTTTATGATGCGGATTTGGGGCAAACTGGTTGCAACTGGATCACATTATGCTGTCGTTTTAGCTAAATTGTTATAACGTAAATTGATGGGAAAATCACAAAGAGACCGGGAACTGAAACACTGCGATGACTGTGCAGAACCTGAATCAGTATTGTATCGGATCCGATTGCAGCAACCAGGCCCTTGGGTTTTTGTTTGTTTAAACTGTCAAAAAAAAGTTAAAAGTCAGCCTCATTACCAATATGGCGGCACGTGGAAACAGAAAAAGCGACATTGAGATTAATGCGTGCCTGTTGTGACTGTGTCGAGTCAATATCCGGCTTAGCCCCACCGCGTTATTCACCAAACTAAATACGTCCACTTTAGATTTTAGCCTGTTTTGACTCGCACTTTTAGCCCCATTGGGTGCGCAATATGCTATAAAATTCAACCATCACTGTATTTTGAGCGAGTCAATAATGCTTCACTTAGAGGTTTTCACAGACGGTAGTGTGAATACGCAATTAAAGGTGGGTTATGGCGCTTATCTGATAGTATCAAAACAGAGTCAGTCTATAGACAGCCTTCAAGAAAAGGTGAAAATCAAACGTTTTGAAAACACGAGTTCGACTAAGTTAGAATTACAAACCCTGTTGTGGGCACTGGATGACATCATTACTGTAGCTGAGGCAAGGGATATCAGTTTGTGCATTTACACCGATTCCCAAAATATTATTGGTTTGCCTGGCAGGCAAAGTGCCCTTGAACAGAATAATTATTTTTCGAGTAAAAATAAGAGGCTCAATAATTACGAGCTGTACCAAGCGTTTTACCGCTTAACCTCGGGCATAAAATACACCTTAGTTAAAGTGTTTGGCCATCAGGTATCAACCAAAAAAAGTGAAGTAGATACGCTGTTCTCATTGGTTGATAAGGCATCTAGGCGAGCGTTGCGAGAAGAGTTTTAAGCTGTGCTTTGGGTATTCTTAGTGTTTCAACTAGTGTTTCAACTAGTGTTTCAGCCAAACACCCCACAGCTTGATTTCAGATTTTCCACATGTCTACACTTAAATTTATGTTTCTATTACGTTTGTGGGTAACGAAGATGCTTTTCCGTTACCCACATTTACTCTTTTATTTACCTAGCTGTTGCACTATTGCTACACCAACCGCATGGGCACTGGTAGGGTTTTGGCCTGTAATTACACGTTCGTCTTCGATGACAAACTCCCCCCAAGGTTGCACTTTACTGTAACGAGCAGCGTTACGAGCAAGTGACTCTTCTAATAGGAAAGGTATGTCGTTTATGGTACCAAAATCTATTTCTTCTTCTCGGGTAAAACCGGTGACGGATTTATTGGCTAATAGACTTTCACCGTTGCTTAGGGTGATAGGCAATAAGGCCGCTGGACCATGACATACCGCAGCGATAATGCCGCCATTTTCATAGTGTTTGGCACTCAGTGCGGCAAAATCTTTGTTGCTGGCTAAGTCATTAAGTAGCCCAAACCCACCTGGATAAAATACCGCGTCGTAATCCTCTATATTTATATTGGAGACAGGGATCGTATTTTTAATTTTACTTTGTAAAGTTTGGTTGTTTAGTAAGTCTTTGTTTACGCTATCGCCTTCGATATCAGTACCATAAAGAGGTGCTTCACCCCCTTTAATCGAGGCAATATCATAATCAAATCCTGCTTCTAACAACACATGTAATGCATGGGTAAGCTCTGGTGAGTAGGTGCCATTGGCTTGGTCAGTTGTGCCTAAGGTTGCATGATTAGTGACTGGAATGAGTATTTTTTTCATTTTAATTACCTTTAATGAGTCTTATGATGCGCTTTTTTTAAGCTGGTACCATGTTAATTCTTAAACGTATTGACAACAATATGGCGAAATGACAAATTACTGTTGTTATATAGCAATAATAGTAAATTATGGCAAATTTCGAGGGTATTATTGAGTTTGTTTGTGTGGCCGAGAGCCAAGGGTTTTCGGCAGCGGCAAAACAACTGAGTTGCAGTACAAGCCATGTTAGTAGACACATATCAAAACTAGAAAAACGTTTAGGTTGTGCGTTGTTTGCACGTACAACTAGATTAGTCAGCCTTACATCAGCTGGACTAAGTTATTACCATCAATGCAAAGACTTAGTCACCGGCTTACAACAGGCCAACGAACAGATTAATTCTCAGCAACTTAAACTAGTTGGCACCTTAAAAATCAGTGCAGCGGGCACTTTTGCTGAACAACAAGTGGCACCAGTATTAATGGAATTTGCACTGCAACACCCAGAGCTGTCCATTGATATTGACTTTAATACTAAACCGGTCAATTTTGTCGAAGACGGTATCGATTTTGCGATCCGGTATGGCAAATTACAGGATTCTGGATTGGTTGCTCGAAAGTTATTAGCTCATCCCATGATGGCGGTGGCCAGTCCGTCTTATTTGGCTCAATATGGGATACCCAACCATCCAAGCGACTTAAAAGCACATAGCTGTATTATTTCGAATAATGACCATTGGACGTTTATTCATGAAGAACAAGAACAGAATATAAAAGTGCAGGGACGTTGGAAGAGTAATAATGCCCAAGCGGTGGTTAACGCATGTGAACAAGGTTTAGGTATTGCCTACATGCCGCAACATAATTTTTTGCAGGCCACTGAGCAAGGACGATTAATTCCAATATTAAACACATTTTGGCGCAGCGAGTCCTATAGTTGGGTGGTGTTTCAAGATCGTCGCTTTTTACCTATGAGAGCCCGATTGGCGATTGACCATTTACTTGCGCATTTTTCTGCATAAAAACTCAGTCGGTAAACTGCGTTACTTTGTCGCGTCACCTCGTAATAGACTGAACAACCATCCTCCCATCGCGCCTGCTAAGGATTGACATATAAACCCTAAAGTACTTCTAGCGCCAGCAATCACAGTGATGTCTAAAATCGGATGCATAGCAAAAAGTGCGGTCGCCACGCCACATCCGCCGCCTGCAAAATATACCGCTTTGGAAGGTAACTGAAAGCGTTTAATTAACAGAGCTGATATACAAAAAGCGACTAAAAAGCTTAAGCCTATGACCACCCCATAAATCGGATATAAGCCAATTAAATCATCCAAACTCATACTCAGTCTGTCTACAACGCTGATTGTGACTCCTACTGAGGTTAATTCGAACATAACAAATTGGCTATGAAACAGGCTGGCTAATACAAATGCAAAAATAGTCGCCATTAAAAAGTGGCGGCAAAGTCTTAGGTAAAACTTAAATTTCATATGAGTCACTTAATTTGGGTAATTGCATTGATCTAGGAACTAAGCAATCATGCGTTAACTGTGCACTAAGATCAACTCAGTGATTCATTGACGTTTATATCTATACCACCTCGAAATAGCGTGCACAGCGGGTTGGGGATATATGTTTTTACTGTCCAAGAGCGAGCAAATTATGCCTTTTTGTGTGTTTATTTATAGTCTGATTGTTGTATTTACCCTGTCATTCGGGTCAGCGAAAGCACAGACGCTGTCTTTTCCAAGTTATACAATCGAAACCATCGCAAAAGGTTTGGACTATCCGTGGGCATTGGCATTTTTACCTGATGGTGATTTACTGGTTACTGAGCGCACAGGTCAAATTAGAATAGTCAGTCAAAATACTGTTTCTGAGCCTCTCGTTGGACTGCCAAAGGATATTTATGTTCAAGGGCAAGGCGGGCTACTGGATGTGGTATTACATCCAAATTATCACATTAATGGTTGGTTGTATTTATCCTATACAGTCGGCTCAGATGACAAAAACGCTTTGCAAGTTATGCGCGCTAAGTTAAGTGGAAATCAACTGATACAGCAACAGATCATGTTTACTGTCAGTCCTTTTAAAGATACGCCAGTGCATTTTGCGGGACGAATGACTTTTTTACCGGACAACTCATTACTTATCACCAGTGGTGATGGTTTTGATTATCGAGAGGATGCCCAGCGACTTAATAACCTTCTGGGTAAAGTGATACGCATTAATGACGATGGCAGCATTCCCGCAAACAATCCTTTTTTAAGTGAAGATGTGGATTCACTCAGTAACTATGTATTTACCTATGGGCACAGAAACGCACAAGCCATTTTGTATGACCCGTCGCGAGGTGTTATTTTTTCAAATGAACATGGACCTGACGGTGGTGACGAATTAAATATTATCCAAGCCGGAGTCAATTACGGTTGGCCGGTTATCACCTTCGGCAATGATTATATTGGTGGACGCATTAGCCCATTTACCGATTATCCCAATATGCAACAACCGCTAATAGACTGGACACCATCTATCGCACCTTCAGGTATGGCAGTCCATTCTGGTGAACTATTTAAGGCATTAAACGGTGATCTTTTAATCAGTGTGCTTAAATTTAAGGAAGTACGTTGGGTGCAAATGGACGGTATTAACGTGGTAGGACAGGTCTCTTTATTTAAGGAGCTCGGGCAAAGAATTCGTGATGTTCGTGTTCATCCTGATGGTTCTATCTATGTATTAACAGATAGCGCACAGGGAAAAGTACTGCGAGTGGTCCCTGATTAGCTTAATTTGTCATTTTTTGTTAAAAAACTGTAAATTTCAGTAACTTATCACTTAAATAAATACTGATTATAGATAAACAGTCACTCTTCACAATTCCACTTTTTGTTAATAACGCTTATAATTGCTTACTAAGTCCCCATGTTGCAGTGTTTTGTATCGGTTGGGAGTGTGTTACTCAGCACAAGATTTACTTGTTGCATATCGTAAACACATTAGGACAAGCCGCAGAGGCTGCCCCGCCTAAGCCGCTTATGTAAATTGTACTTATTTTACCAAATGATGCTTAACGTATTGAAAATCAGTTAAGCTGTCGACAAAATTTTATCCTGTTAATTATCATATAATTAGCACGTTATAGCCCTTGAGAGGTGTATATGAGTTTGTATTTAGAATACGTTGAAGAAATTAAAAGCCGGAACACAGATCTCGGATTGGCGCCTAAGCCAATTGATAGTGCTGAATTGTTAGCAGAAATTATCGAGCAAATTAAAGACTCGGCCCATGAGCACAGAGAGGATTCGCTTCATTTTTTCATCTATAACACTCTGCCGGGAACGACTAGTGCAGCCGGAGAAAAAGCTCAATTCTTAAAAGAAATCATATTAGGTGACTTTGCATTAGCAGAAATTACACCCACCTTTGCTTTTGAGTTGTTATCGCATATGAAAGGTGGACCTTCAATTGATGTGCTTCTAGATTTAGCTCTATCTGATGACACATCGGTATCAAAACCAGCTGCTAAAGTGTTGAAGACGCAAGTGTTTCTATATGAAGCAGATACGAGTCGCCTTGAAGATGCGTTTAAAGCGGGTAACGCCATTGCCAAGGATATTCTTGAAAGTTATGCCAGAGCGGATTTTTTCACTCAACTTCCTGAAATAGATGAAAAAATTGAAGTGGTGACCTATATAGCGGGTGAAGGTGATATTTCTACTGACTTACTGTCGCCAGGTCATCAAGCTCATTCTCGTGCAGACCGTGAACTACACGGCCAATGTATGATCACGCCACAAGCGCAAAAAGAAATCCAAGCGTTACAAGCTAAACATCCTAACGCGAAAGTGATGTTAATCGCCGAAAAAGGCACTATGGGTGTAGGTTCATCTAGAATGTCTGGTGTGAATAACGTAGCACTGTGGGCCGGTAAGCAAGCCAGTCCCTATGTACCATTTATAAACATTGCACCAGTGGTAGCAGGTACAAATGGTATTTCTCCCATATTCTTAACGACGGTTGATGTCACCGGCGGTATTGGTCTGGATCTTAAAAATTGGGTTAAGAAAGTCGATGCAAATGGCAAGACAGTGGTTGACGAAAATGGCGATGCAGTTTTAGAAGAAGCCTACTCAGTGGCAACTGGAACGGTATTAACTATTGATACAAAAGCCAAGACGTTATTCAACGGCAGCCAAGAACTGGTTGACATATCGTCAGCCTTTACCCCACAAAAAGTAGAATTTATGAAAGCGGGTGGTTCTTATGCAGTGGTATTTGGTAAGAAACTGCAAACATTTGCTGCCGAAACACTAGGTGTAGATGCACCCGCTGTATTTGCATTTTCAAAAGAAACGTCGATCGAAGGCCAAGGTTTAACCGCAGTCGAAAAAATCTTTAATAGAAATGCCGTTGGTGTAACCTCTAAAAATGCATTACACGCAGGTTCGGATGTGCGCGTTAAAGTCAATATTGTTGGTTCTCAGGACACCACCGGACCCATGACATGCCAAGAGCTTGAGGCTATGGCTGCATCAACTATTTCTCCAATTGTTGATGGTGCTTACCAATCTGGTTGTCACACCGCTTCGGTTTGGGATAGCAAAGCAAAAGCTAACATTCCTAAATTGATGAGTTTCATGCACGCTTTTGGCCTTATCACAGCACGTGATCCTAAAGGTATTTATCCCGCAATGACTGATGTCATTCATAAAGTATTGAATGACCTTACCGTGGACGACCGCGCTATCATTATCGGCGGTGATTCTCACACGCGTATGTCTAAAGGTGTCGCATTTGGTGCGGATTCAGGAACCGTCGCCCTTGCATTGGCCACCGGCGAAGCGAACATGCCTATTCCTGAGTCTGTAAAAGTGACCTTTAAAGGTCACATGAAAAGCTACATGGATTTCCGTGATGTAGTGCATGCCACTCAAGCTCAAATGTTGAAGCAATTTGGTGACAATGTTTTCCAAGGAAGAGTCATCGAAGTTCACATCGGTACTTTACTTGCTGATCAAGCCTTCACCTTTACCGATTGGACGGCTGAAATGAAGGCGAAAGCCTCTATTTGTATTTCTGAAGATGACACCTTAATTGCATCCTTAGAAATTGCTAAGAGCCGTATTCAGATAATGATCGGCAAAGGTATGGAAAACCCAGCTAAAACGCTGCAGGGACTTATCGATATTGCCAACAAGCGTATTGAAGGTATCAAGTCAGGTGTGACGCCAGCGTTAACACCGGATAATAACGCCAAATATTACGCAGAAGTGATCGTTGATTTAGACCAAATTAACGAGCCAATGATTGCCGATCCAGATGTAAATAACGAAGATGTATCTAAACGATATACTCACGACGTTATTCGCCCTGTTTCTTTCTACAAAGATAAGCATGTTGACTTAGGTTTTGTTGGGTCTTGTATGGTACACAAAGGTGATATGCAAATTATCGCGCAAATGTTCCGTAACATTGAAAAGCAAAATGGAAAAATTGAATTTAAAGCACCATTAGTGGTAGCACCACCAACTTATAATATTGTTGATGAGTTGAAAGCTGAAGGTGACTGGGAAATCTTACAAAAGTACTCAGGTTTTGAATTTGATGACGCTCACCCTAAAAACGCTGCACGTACTAAGTACGAAAACATCCTGTACTTAGAACGCCCAGGTTGTAACTTATGTATGGGTAATCAAGAAAAGGCTGAGCCCGGTGATACCGTTATTGCTACTTCAACGCGTTTGTTCCAAGGTCGTGTTGTCGCAGACTCTAGTGAGAAAAAAGGCGAGTCACTACTAGGCTCTACCCCCCTAGTTGTGCTTTCATCTATGTTGGGGCGTTTTCCTTCAATGGATGAATATACAGCAGCGGTTGAAGGTATTAATCTCACTGATTTTGCTCCACCCACTCATGCATTAACGTCAGCACCAGCGGTTGCAGTAAGAATTGCCGACCCTAGCTAGGCTGTAAATTACAATAATATAAGCACCTAGGGTGATTTGTTTTAGTTGAACAAAGTAAAATTTGAACTCAACTGAAACCGTCACCCTTTTATATTCCTGTTATTTCCCTGAATTTTTTAGCCGTATACCATTCAGATGATTAACCATTTTTTAATTTGGATGAAGAATGAGACTTTCTATAAAAATAATAACTTTGGCAGCCATTGTCACTTTATCTGCTGGATGTACAACAAATGGTGTTAGGCACTTTGTTGGCAGTGCTATAGCCGATGGTGCCGATACTCAGGTGTCATATGATGTTCACGGATGTCGAGTTTTGCAGCAGAGATGCGTGCAGGGAGATTTTCAAGAGTGGGAAACCAGCGACAAAGAGATGGGCTGTTCGTGCAAAAAGCTGTAATCTAAATGTCTGATTGATTTGAAGTAATAAAAATATGCTTAACCTTCGTTTTCCGCTAGTTGTTGTTTTACTCACTTTTATTTCTAGCTTGAGCTTAGCTCAACAAACAGAGATTGTATTTCCTCAAATTCAAGTTCAAGTTAAACAAAAAGTCTACGCTCTTGAATATGCCAATACCTTTGAACGGCGTGCACAAGGTTTAATGCACAGAGAGGATATGTGTGACAGCTGTGGCATGTTATTTAACTTCCAGCAAACAAGACGTGTCGGGATGTGGATGAAAAATACCTTGCTACCCCTCGATGTGGCTTTTATTCGCTCAGATGGCAAAATTACTGATATTAAAGCCATGCAGCCCCACGACTTAACTTCCACTACTTCCTCGGAGCAAGTGCTTTACGCTTGGGAAATGCATCAAGGATGGTTTGCTCAAAACGTTATTCACGTGGGAGATACGGTACTCATTCCTACTAAATAATGGCTTATTTCAGGTTTAAGGAGTAATTCTGCTTGAGTAAGGCTATTAAGACATTTGTTCAAGTCGAATATACTATTCCAAAAAAGCTGTTTCTTACCCTAATTTTTACTTTTTAATTATAATCAAAAACTGCTACTTTTGTGCACATCTGCTTTAGTGTAATGAGTAACCAGTCCCGTGTCTGAAAACGTAAAGAATAACTTAAATGTAGCCAAATTTGGTGGCACTAGCCTGGCAAACTTTGCCGCTATGCAAAATTGTGCCAGCATTATTAAAAACAACCCTCATACAAAAGTGGTGGTTGTCAGCGCATCAGCCGGTGTCACTAATCTGTTAGTCGACATAGCGCATACAGCTATGTCGAAACAACAAATCAAACTTAAGTTAACTGAAATTAACAGTATCCAACACGCTATTGTGCAGGCTTTAGAAAACCCCGATGAAGTCGAGCCCAAATTGCAACAGTTACAATCTTCACTAGCAGATTTAGCTTTACACGAAGAAATGATCCATCGTGCTGATTTAAAAGACGCCTTGTTATCCCATGGCGAAAGAATGTCTTCATTGTTATTCAGTGCCGTATTAAACCAATTCAATGTGAAGGCCGAAAATTTTGATGTGCGCAATGTACTGAAAACGGATAGTCAGTTTGGTCAAGCCATACCTGATCTCGAACAAATAGGTGCAGCGGCTAAACAACTGATGTTGCCTTCATTGGTTGACACCGTCATCGTTACCCAAGGGTTTGTTGGTTCAGACTCACAAGGCAATACCACTACTCTTGGACGAGGTGGATCAGACTTTACGGCTGCCCTGTTAGCTGAGGGATTAGGCGCTGATACCTGCGAAATTTGGACAGACGTAATTGGTGTATACACGACCGATCCTAGGATCACCGATGCCGCTCGGCCACTGCCTGAACTTAGCTTTGAAGAAGCCGCAGAAATGGCAACCTTTGGTGCCAAGGTGCTGCACCCGGCTACAATGGAGCCTGCGCTTAGGCAAAATATAAAAGTCTTCGTTGGCTCAAGTAGGGAGCCTGAGAAGGGGGGCACGTGGATAGTTCGTGATTGCACAACCGAACCTTCTTATCGGGCTATCACCCGGCGTAAAGAACAGGTTATGGTAACGCTCAAAACGCCAAAAATGATGTACGCGCAGGGATTCTTGCAAAAAGTCTTTACCATTATTGCTGAACATAAACTCAGTGTTGACTTGATCACCACATCAGAAATTTCTGTGTCCTTTACCCTAGACAACCCCGCCAATTCAGTATTGAAACGCATTAACCAAGAAACGATTGAAGAACTCAGTCAGTTTTGTGATGTGTTGATTGAAGAAAACTACGACTTGATCACCGTTGTAGGTAACAACATGCACAGTGCCGCTGGAGTATCTAGCAAGATTTTTGCTGCTGTTGCTGACTATAATCTACGGATGATTTGTTATGGTGCGAATCCGCATAACTTGTCTTTGTTGGTAAGTGATGCTGATAGTAGGGATGTGGTTTGTGGGTTGCATAAGGCATTGTTTGAATAATTAACTTCTAACTAGAGTTAAAAGCATTCCCTGTGCGAACTTTTACCCTGGATTTTTCACACAGGGCGCATTAGATAATGCAGCATAGGTATCCAAATCAAAGGGAAACATGCTTGAGCATTGAATCTATATTAATACAAAATTCTTTGGAAGGTGCGAGTGTGAAATAAAAACTGTATTGATTGTAAAGACTTAAATATTATTGTCACTATACATCTATGTGGTGCTTCTTCTTAAAGTTTGACACTGCCTCCATATCCTCAAATGCACTAAGCAACATCTTATGTCCGTGTTCCTTTAGTTTTGCATCATTTCTTGTGATTAAGTGTAGCCAAGTTTCAACCAATGTTTTAGGTGGCTCTCGCTTTTCCATGTTTAGCGCCTATTGTTAAATTTAACGTTTCACTTCCCAGAATGTAATAAGCACTCAACCCATGAGTACTGCAATAAAGTGTTTTGACACTGATGTCGACAACACAAAATAGGGTAGATAGATTTTAAGTTTATAAGCTCTTTCTTTTTTAATTCATCATCACAATAAAATATTCTCAGCGAGAAATATCAACATGACATTTTTTAATAAATATTTAGGCTAATAATGTAATGCAATGATTTAGTAAAAGTCTTGATTGACATCAAGATTGGGTAATATAAATATCTAGGCGGGTTTACTTTGATGATTACTTGCTCAGTTTAGCTACCCTTTAAATATGAAATCTCCGAGTGACGGTAAATTGACTATATTTGCTTCTAATGATTCACATTTGTAATGAGGTGATGACCAACTAAAGACTAAGACCACAAAGACTTTAATATTGTTTTTTGTGCCCCGCTAAAACTATTCTGGTTAATCTAAGGTAACACTAAGTGAAATTCACTCATCTTTAGCTGATTCTAATATCATTTGACCACCACAGATTTCTATAATTACTTCGGCAATAGGCAAACCCAATCTAAGGCTTTCATTATGTTTACTGGAAGGTGTTTCCTGTGCTTTATATTAAAACCATAATATAGATTTTGTTTTGCTTGACACTTAATTCTATGGTTATAGTTAAAATCTGCTGATTTTAAGGGGCATCAATGGTGAGTAATGTTGAGGCATAGGCAGAGAATAGTTCTGTCACTAAAAAGAATATTGCCCTCCTAGTAATGTTTTGTCACTTAACACTTTTCTAAAATCAATTAATTGATTTTGGCCCCGTCAACAGCAATCAGTCATATTTAGATTTATGCTAAGTTATAGGCCAAAATTTAATGGCTCTAATAAAGCCAAACTTAGTGTTTGGTTATTTAGCTGCAAAAGCATACATTAATGGCGTGAGGTGTGTCTCAAAATTCTTCCATTGCTCTCTCGCCTTAGTATTAATAGGCTGACGAACTTGTTCTGAGCTAGGCGTTTTGATGGTGCGTTTAGTATTATAAAAATGCAAACAAGATGATTCGAAGGGCAATTGACAAAAATCTAATATACGCCTGACCTGAGTTTCCAGATCGTCTATCACGTCCTCGTGCTGGACCTTTAATACAAAGCCGGGGAGCACTTCATCCCAATGTGCCATCAAGGATTGGTATGCTTGATAGTAGTGAATAAGATTGTCTAAGTCGTAAGAAAATTCCTGCCCTTCTGCAAACAACTGTTTATAACCACTGAAACAACAAGCAATAGGATCACGCCTTGCGTCAATTATTTTGGCACGGGGTAACATGGACTTGATCAGGCCAATATGCATAAAGTTATTGGGCATTTTATCTATAAAAAAGGCAGCCCCTTGACGGTAGCATTGGGTATCTTCGATAAATTGTTTACCAAAACGAGAGAAATATTCATGGTCTATTTCAGTTACAACGTTAGGATAACCGCTCTTGCTGCCACTTAATCTTGAAGCCAGCCCCAGTATATTATGGAGCTCCATTGTGCCATCTACTTGTGAGTGAGATGCCAGTATTTGTTCGAGCAATGTCGAGCCAGCTCTAGGCAGGCCTACAATAAATATTGGGGCAGGGCATTGGTCGCCTACATTTTGATGGGCTTTGAAAAAGTCGTTAGTGAAAACTGACTTTTGCGCTTCAATTTGTTCGCTTACTTTGGCTTGTGAATAAAGGTTGCGCTGATTTTTTAAAGCATTGCCATTTTGGTAATAACTAAAGGCAGTATCGAATTGTTTGCGATCTTCATAGGCTTTAGCCATCGCAAACTCAAGATGTGCTTTGTCGTCTTGTTCAATATCGACTTTATCCAGTTGAGCCTGCATTAACGCTAATTCTTTATCGGTAAATCGATAGGTTTTAGTATTGGCTAAACTCCAGTAAGCATCACCGAAGTCAGGGCGAATTTTGTAAGCTTGTTGATAAGCGGCCACTGCCTGTTGAATGTTACCGTTTGCTTTGTGAGCATGTCCCAGCAGCAGTTGTATGCCGGGCAGGTCGCTGCGCTCGCCTATAATCTGCTGATACAGGTCGATGGCTTGCTCCACTTCACCCACCCCCACCATTGCGCTGGCTTTTGCTGCAAGATATTGATGATTATTAGGGTATTGGCTGAGTAAAATATCGGCCTGTAGTTTGGCGTGGCCAAATTTGCCTAATTTAGATAATAATTGAACAAACTCTGCTCTTGCCGCTTCATGCTTGGGGTGTATTTCAATGCAGCTTTCCAATAAAAATTCGGCTTTGTGATAGAGTTTTAATTTGATGCCAACTTCAGCTAGCAGCAGCATGGCTTCAGCATGATGTTTGTTATTTTGTAAGAAGCGTCGACACACAGTGTCTGCTAGGCCTAATTTTCCTTCATACATAAGATCTCGGGCGCCACGAATTTCCACTGGCAACTGAGTCAGGTATTTAATTCGTTGTGCAGCGAATTTCTGTCCTTCGTCATGGTTCAGTTCACTGTATAAAGGGGCTAACTTTTGCCAACTAGATAACAATGCAGGGTTAAGCCGAGTGGCTCTTGCAAATGCTGTAGCTGCAATGGGTTTGTTGCCTGTGCTAAGTGATAAATAGCCATTTTCTTGATGGGCACGGGCGTAGTTAGGATCTGTAGCGATGAGTATTTTGACTGTTTCAGTGGCCTCACCAATTAGCCCTTTGGTACGCTGTGCAACAGCCAGGATATATAATATTTCTAGCTTTTCTTGGGTGTTTTCTAAAGAATTCTCTAGGTTGATTAGTGCTTGTTGCGAAACTAATATGGCTTTGTCAGTATCACCTGATTGTAGTGCACGTTTAATGTCGTCAATCTTGATGTGTTTTTTGCTGCTTTGCTTACTGACGTTTTCTGCCACGTGTTACCTCTAGATGATTATGTTTATACTACGAGTTAATTGTGATTGTTGCGCGATTTTTCAATAGCCAAAAATAAAGGCAAGCTGAAAGCTTGCCTTTATGAGTTATTTCAAATATGTCTTATTAGAAATCGTAAGACAGTCTCATGCCTAATGTACGAGGACGGTTAGTCACAACCTTAGGCGTAAATTGCTGTGTATCTATATAAAGTACAGCGCTTTCGTCAGTCAGGTTATCTATGTACAGTTCAGCTTTCCAATCGTCTTTGGTAATGCCAACAGATACATTGGCTATCGCATAACTCTCTTGAATATAACGACCACCTTGGAAAGTAGCACCATTAGAGTCAGCATAGGTTACGCCATCAAAAACGGCTGCTTCTGTTTGGATAGGTAAGCCAGAACTAACTCCATAGACTAAACGTGTTGCGTCTTCGGTGACGAATGCATCCATTGTCATGCCGGCTAAACGGTCGCCCGTGTAACTAACAGATGCATTGACATAACCTTCGTAACCGTCGTTAAGTTCGAAATAGTAACGGGCGCGAATATTACCCGAAAACTCAGCTGAGTAAGGTAGTTGTGCACCTACACCAGGTGCAATACCTGCTAGTTCAGCATTTACTCGGGTTAATTCTGTATCAAGTAAACTAAAGGCTGCGTTGATCACCAAGTTGTCTGATGCCAACCATGTAATATCCGCATCTAATCCTTTAATTTCAGCATCACCCACATTATCGGTAAACACTAAAAAGCTTATGTTAGTGGGGTCAAAACGTGAGGTTTGTAAGTCGGTAATTTCAGAGTAATAGGCTGTGGCATTAACACGTAACACCCCGTCTAAAAAGTCACCCTTTATTCCCAATTCGAAGTTATCAAGGCTATCGGTAGTCGAGTAAACCGGTATTCTGAAGCCATCAAATGCACCATTTTGATTCGTTGCAAGACCGCCACCAACACGGTTAGTCACCGGTGGTCTGAACCCTTCTGAATAAGTGGTAAATAACAATATGTCGTCATTCATTTTATAGTCTAACGAGGCTTTAAAAATAGTATCGTCAACGGTTAACGTGCCGTCAGAACCTAATAAGCTCACATCCAACTGGCCACTTGATATGGCTTCTTGAATTGACGCTGGATCTTCACCTACCGCTGTCAATTCTGCCGCGTCTAACGTACCAAACGCGCGAATTCTGCGGCTTACGTCAACTGTAGTTGTTGACCCTTTAAAAGTATCGTCAATTTGATACCAACGGGCGCCTAACGTGGCTGTTAGCTTATCGGTGATATCGTATTCAGCCTGACCAAATACAGCAATCTGTTCGATAGTGTGAGTGACATCGTTAACAAAACTCACTTCTGACTCGAACGGGCCGCCATTAGTATTAATACCTTCAGTGCCTTTTAATGTTCTACCTAAATCGGTAAAAAACCCTAATTCCGTGTTGGCTATTTGGAATTTACCTACTGTTGCAAGTTCTTGATCGTCATAGAAAATACCCGCTGTGACACGCCATGCGTTATCTGCATCAGTATTAAATCGAAGCTCGTGTGTGACACGTGAAGTATCTGTTTGTTCTTTATAGTATTTAGTTGGGTCAACACAACGTTCATCTGCTGGCGTTGCCGCTTCGTAGTGGTTACATACATAATAAGCAGCAAACAATCCGCCGTTGGTATAACCGGTGTAATCGATAGTAGAGCTGATTTCACGGTCTAAGTAACCGCCTGTATAGACCACTTCAAGCTTGTCTAATCGGCCTTCTAATGTCCAAGTGGTGAGTCCAAACTCATCATCATTGTCTTCAGGAATAAAGCGGTTAACAGAGCTTTCGCCTTCAAGGTTAGGATCGTAAGCAAACACACCTTCGGTTTCTAAGGACTGGGCTGTATGTTGTACCAACAAAGACCAATCTTCATTGATCAAATATGACATACCAAACCTAACACCTGCATAAATCGCATCGTTAGTGTCATCTTCTACTAAGCTGTCATTTTTAGGAGGCACGACAGGCGTATTCTGTGGATCGCTAAGCACACCACCTGATATCCTATCAATCACTACAGCACTGCCTGTGTAACCACCTTCGCCAGGTTTATTCAGGATGTTATCAATCCATCCACCTTGCTTGTCATTGTAGGCGACTACGCGTAGTGCCAATTCATCGGTTGGCGTAAAGTTCATAAAAGCTTCGACAGAATTGCTCATCTCGCCGCCTTTAGTACTACCAATATTCACATCTAAGCCGGCAGCAAATCCACTGTGATCAGGTTTTTTACTGATCATGCGCACTGTACCTGACTGTGAACTGGCTCCAAACAAAGTACCTTGTGGACCAGGTAATACTTCGACTCGTTCCATATCTGCAGCATAAACGTCTAGGTTTCTGCCTTGCATAGAAACGGGTTGCTCATCCAGATAAAACGCAACAGACGGCTGTAATGCCTGTACTGAAGATACCGCAATGTTGGTTTGTGAGGTGGCTGCACCTCGGATATAAATCTCGTTTTGACCAGGGCCAGTGCCTTGGAAAATAACGTTTGGAAGAAATTCAACGTAGTCACTAAAGCTTTCAATGCCAAGAACTTCCAACGCTTCACCGTTTAAAGCTGAAACAGAAACAGGCACATCCTGTATTGATTCTGTTCTTTTAGTAGCGGTAATTTGAATAGTTTCTATTTGTGCTTTTGCTGTTTTTTCTTGAGCTATCGCTGGATTTAAAGCGAGTGCTGTGACGATGGCACAGCTGATTTTAGTCTTGTTCATGTGTTAAGAACCTTTGTGTCTTTTGCACGCACTGCCAAGGGGTGATATTTTTATTAGACCCAATGCTTACAATATTTAATTTCAATACGATTTTTTTTCGCTGCGGCATATAACAGCATATCACACTCAGATGCTTATTTCTAAAGTGATTCCAAGGTCTCCAAAAAGGTGAACACATATTTAATGCGTAGCACCCTAATTATATTGTGAGTTTAAAAGGACCGTGAGTTAGGTTATATTGAGACTCAATAAACAGTTACACAGGCTTATATAAGTGGCTCTAACCCGAATAGACCAACACCTAAATCGCCCCGTTTTTTATCTTTCTTCTTTATCGATTTTAGTATTGGTTTTGTTTGCATTGATAGCGCCACAAACGGCGGATGTTTTTTTTGCTGACTTACAAAGCACCATTATTGAAAACGGCAGTTGGTTTTATGTGGTATCGGTGGCAATCATACTTATCACCGTATTGTATCTTGGCTTCTCTAGCTTTGGCGATATACGTCTGGGGCCCGATCACTGTAAGCCTGACTACTCGTTAGCTAGTTGGCTTTCAATGTTGTTTGCTGCAGGTATGGGTATCGGACTGATGTTTTTTGGTGTGGCCGAACCTGTGATGCATTTTTTATCCCCCCCTACTGCGACTCAAGGCACCACCGAAGCCGTTCGAGAAGCGATGAAAATGACCTTTTTTCATTGGGGTTTACATGCTTGGGCAATTTACGCAGTTGTTGGATTAATATTAGCTTATTTTAGTTTTAGGCTTAGTTTACCTCTTACATTACGCTCCGCTTTGTATCCGATGATTGGTGACCGCATTTATGGCTGGGCCGGTCATACAGTCGATATTCTTGCTGTGGTGAGTACTGTTTTTGGTATTGCTACATCGCTAGGCCTGGGTGCTGCGCAAATTAACTCAGGCCTGAACTATCTGTTTGACTTAGAAGAGTCGATACCTGTCCAAATTTATTTAATGATAGGCATTATCGCAGTGGCAATTGTCTCAGTGGCAACAGGTTTAGATAAGGGTATACGCCGCTTGTCAGAATTGAATATGATTTTGGCAATTGGATTATTGTTATTTATTCTGATTTTAGGACCCACTGTGTTTTTGCTAACCGCTTATGTGCAAAATACTGGGGCGTATCTGTCCGATATAGTGCGCAATACCTTTAATCTATTTGCCTATGACAAGACGGATTGGATTGGTGGATGGACTATTTTTTATTGGGGCTGGTGGCTTGCTTGGGCACCTTTTGTTGGTCTGTTTATTGCGCGAATTTCACGTGGCAGGACGATCCGTGAGTTTGTTATTGGCGTTTTGGTTATCCCCACTGCTTTTACGTTATTTTGGATGACAGTATTTGGTAACTCTGCAATAGATCTTATATATACACAGGGTGTCGATAAATTAGGCGATATGGTCAGCACCAATGCGCCTGTTGCCCTGTTTGTGTTTTTAGAAAACTTTCCGTTTCAAGGGTTTCTGAGTTTTATTGCCACCTTAATGGTTATTGTGTTCTTTGTGACATCATGCGACTCAGGTGCAATGGTGGTGGATATGCTTTGCTCTCATGGTAGAAACGATACACCAGTATGGCAACGGATTTATTGGGCTATCGGTGTAGGAGTTGTTTCGGCAATATTATTGACCGCCGGTGGCCTCAGTGCTTTGCAAACTATGACTATTGCCACGGCCTTACCCTTTGCCATTATCTTGTTGATTTCCTTAGTGGGGCTTATAAAAGCGTTACGAATTGAAACCCACAAAAAGGCCAGTCTGGCGATGAACTTACACCCTCATCCATCCACGACTGATAGTGGTTGGGAGCAGCGACTATCGTCTATTATTCAATTTCCTAACAAAACAGCGGTTACAAAATTTATTGATAATAATGTAAGACCCGCTATGGAAAAAGTGCGTTTAGAATTGGCGAGTAATCAAGTTGAATCTGAGATAGTGAATGAATCAGGTATGTTGAGTTTGAATGTTCAGCACGGCAGTGAATATTCTTTTGTGTATGGGGTAAAGTGTGAAAAATATCTGCAGCCTAGTTTTTCTCCAGATAACGAGGAATCACTAGCGAGTTCAGATGAGCATACTTACTGCCGTGCAGAGGTACATTTAGCTGAAGGTGGGCAAGATTACGATATTATGGGTTGGTCGAAACAAGCGGTTATCAATGACATGATTGACCAATATCATAAACATCAGCATTTTCTGCATCTATTACGCTGATATGTTAGCTGTGATGAAGGTTGCTAGGGCTGACTTGCTTATTGATAATTCACAGAATTGCCAGGTTGTTATAAAAATTAACCCATATGATTGGTTTTTAATACAAACAGGCCATTAATATAGCAATAAAATATGCATGTATGGAGATAGAATAAGAACAGAGTTAACGTTTAAATTTTCACTATGTATTCACAGCAATTAATGTGCGTGCATAACTCATAATAAGCGTTCATACAACACAGTGTTGGCTACATAAATGTCAACATAACCTTCATACAACTAACAGTTGATTATCACTGCAAAAAAGTGAGAGCAGGTCAGGCTATGGGTAGAATGCATATTGTTGTTTTATCTTTTTTCAATTCAGGAGAGTTAAATGTTCAGTCACGTTATGTTAGGTGCTAACGATATACAAAAATCAAAGAAATTTTACGATGCTATACTAGGTGCATTGGGTTATGAGGAAGGCAAGATTGATCCTAAAGGTCGTTGCTTTTACTTCACTAAAACCGGTGTGTTTGGTTTGAGTGTGCCTATCGATGGTGAGCCTGCCAGTCACGGTAATGGCAGTACTTTGGGGTTTGCCATTGAAAGCGAAGAGCAAGGATTGGCATGGCATGCAGCTGGTTTAGCTAATGGTGGCGTAGCCTGTGAAGACGCACCGGGTGTGCGTGATGGCGGAGTGATGAAGTTATATTTAGCATACTTGCGAGATCCTGCCGGCAATAAAATCTGTGCTATGAAGCGTGTTTAATCAATAGCAGTCATGAGTTGGCCTTATTTAGGCCAACGTTTTGCGCCGAAGATTAATATTGCTGCACCTAAATACATGGCTAGTCCGTATACCCCGGCTGCAATGGCATAATCGGGTCTGTCTAAAAAAGTAATAGCAATTAACATTGCCATCGAGCTATTTTGTACTCCCACTTCAATGCCCAATGTCACAGTATCTTGTTTAACCAGTTTAAACATTAACCCTAGCAACAATCCAGTACCTATCGCCAATAGATTTAATGAGATAACAGCCTCTGAAAGTAACACAAAAGATTTTAAAAGCGTTGTTCGTTCTTGGTAAGTGATAGCAATAATCATAAAGACTAAAAATGCCGTAGAAAGGCGCCTAAAAAATACCTCACTGCGTATCGCTAAAGATGCAAATTTGTGCCTGATCAATATGCCCAAAAGCACAGGTATTAAAGTCATAAAAATAAGACCAATAGTCGTACTCAGCAAAGAAAATGTCTCACCTGGGGTATCGTTAAATTGCTCAATGGCAAAACGAATGATTAACGGTGTGATGACAACACATATTAATGTGGTCACTGCGGTTAAACTAACCGATAGGGCTAAATTAGCTCTGGCTAATTGACTCAGAATATTCGAGCTAATACCACCAGGACAGGCAGCCAGTATCATGATACCTACCGCTAAATGCTCAGACAACTCAAAGAAAATAGCGATACCAAACGCCAGTAGCGGCAACACCAATAGCTGGCCAAATAAGCCTACAGCAACGGGTTTGGGTTCTTTTCCGAGTTCTAAAAAGTCTTGTTTAGTTAAACTTAACCCCATACCAAACATAATAAGTGCCAATATTAAAGGCAGTATGATTTGGGTTAAAATCGAATCGGTCATGTGAACATCATTCCTAATCTTATTAGATTTAGCTTGTAATTTGTTGCCTAACTCATTTTAGCTTCTAGCTTGTAACTTGTTGCCTAACTCATTTTAGCTAACAGACTTAATGGCGCTATTCGCGCAATGTACCTAAATAAAGCCCAAGGCCATTTTGGCACAAAGCTACTCGCCACTTCTTTTTCGATGTCTTTGACTATGGCTTTGCAGCCTGTTTCTAAGTCAACAATAAAAGGCACTGTTTTCACTTTTTCGTTGATTTCAGTACGAATAAAGCCCGGATGAATAGTGGTAACTTTTATGGGGGTGTTAAGCACATCGATACGAATACCCTCACTGAGTGACGTTAATGCGGCTTTAGTGGCCGCATATACTGTCATGGCTCTACGTGCCCCGCGCACTGCGCTGACTGAGGATATAGTGACTAGGTGGCCTGCGTTTTGGCTTCGGAATATTTCCATGGCTGCTTCACATTGAGCTAAAGCTGACACAAAGTTGGTCACTGCGGTTTGTTTATTAGCTTTAAAATACCCAGTGCCTAACGAGGCCCCTTTGCCCATTCCAGCATTCACTATCACGCGGTCAAGTTTACCTAAATCTGCAGCAAAGGCGTTAACGACTTCAAATACTTGGTCGTGGTCGTTAACATCTAAGGAGCGAATAAACACCTTAATATCAGGGTTAATAATTAACAATTCTTGCTTCAGTGACTCTAGGTTTTCCATTCTACGCGCACACAAGGCTAAGTTACGGCCCATCTTGGCAAACTCGATAGCCATACCTTTGCCTAAGCCAGAGCTAGCGCCGGTGATTAAAATATTTTGTCTGATCATCTTGTGCATTCTCTTATTATTGTTATTTGCATCGCTCTTCATCCTCTGTGGTGAAATGTTATATTTGTTGCATAATCGCCGCTAACTTGAATAAACCATAGGCTTCATAAAAGGCAAAATGGTCAACTTTAAAGCCAGTTTTTCAAGGTAATAGGTAAGCACTTAGTCGCGGGTCAACATGCCTAGCAAATGTGACGGTTGGCTTATCTTTGAGACTTGGGGTGTTGCTTTCAAGCCAATGAACGAGAGCCATTACAATCAGCTCTTCGGGCTTTCTGATTAGGCCTGGTGTGTTCATTACGTTGTGTTTATCAGTATTGCTCAAGAAATTAGGCTCTGGGCTGAAAGTTTTTCAGTTGTTTTTTCATCATAGCCAAATAACGCATGGGTGGTAACCAACGTTTAAAACGAAAGGCTGAACGCCCATCTTTATGAGTGATGGTCATAAATTTGAGAGCCTCACTATCTTGGTAAATAGCTTGAGCTACCTGAGCTGCGGTGATATCGGAATAGGTATGCAGCATCTTACTCACAAGTTTTGCCACGCCGGGCTGTTTACTGCGCATTGATTCGTCTAGGTTTGTGGAAAAGAAGCCCGGGCAAGCCACACTTACGTGGATTTTACTGCCTTGTAACTCAAGATGCATCGTTTCAGAAAAACTGACGACTGCGGCTTTACTCGCATTGTAGCTACCCATCAATGGTGCCGGTGTAATACCGGCTTGGGACGCTATATTCACTATTTTTCCTGCCCCTTGTTGCTTCATCATAGGGACAAAAGCACGGCACATTCTAACCATGCCCAATACATTAATATTGATGACCCATTCCCACTGTTGTATATCTTCAAATTCTAAAGCGCCGCCAGTGGCAACACCTGCATTGTTGACTAACACATCCACTTTATTCCAACGGGATTGAAGTTGTCCTTTTAGTGCTTCAATGTCAGTTTCGGCGGTGATATCGCACGGTAAAAAGAAGGCCGCAGCACCTGACTGAGTGATGCGGTCGACTACTTTATGGCCGCGCTGTGCGTTTAGATCGACAATACACACTTCAAAATTTTGTTTGGCATAGTGCCATGCCAGCGCTTCACCTAAACCTGAAGCACCACCTGTTATTAATACTGTTTTCATCATTTGTACTTCTTACGTTTTAAATGGGCAAGTGGGAAGTCATTACAGATACCCGCAGCACCATTCATTGGGGGCATATTCATTTATCTCTTAAAAAATGGGTCACGGTTAAAGATTAAATATGCAGTGTTTGCTAAAGTCTTTGGCTAGTGTAGTTGTCTAATTTGCTGTGGGTTTTTGTTTTATATCTGCGGTCTATTTTTCGCTGCATGTTCTCGCTACATCTTCTCGCTACCTAATTTGGGCGAACAACTACTTAAACATAAAGTGCCAAAAAAACACCGACTAATTTTTTCGTAAACCATTTGCTTTAAAATATAACAAATATATTACAATGGATAAACTCTAACCTTTATTATGCAGGCTGACGACTAATTTAGGTCTGTCTAGTTAAAATCCAAAGGAGCTCATTGCCTTGCTGAGTATTGTTATCCCTACGTTAAATGAATCCAAAACCGGTTATCTGTCTAAGATACTGGATACCTATATTGGGGTGGTTAATATAGAAGTCATTTGTGTGGATGGCGGAAGTCAAGACGATACTATTGCGATAATCAAGCAGTCTACTGCCAAGTTAATTACCACTGATATTGGCTCGCGGGCGGGTCGATTAAATGCAGGTATCAAACATGCTAAATTTGATATGGTGTTACTTCACCACCCACGGAGTTTAGTAGATGTTGAGGGCATTAAAGCCTTAACTAACCTTACCTTTGAGATACGCTGGGGAGCCTTTACCCATCAGTTTTCAATATCACATCCTCTGCTTAATTTCACTTCCTGGTATTCAAATCATATAAGGGGTGGGTTGCGCGGCATATATTATTTAGATCACTGTGTGTTTGCACAAAAACAACTGTTATTGGATGTGGGACTCCTACCGGAAATCGACATTTTTGAAGATACTGAAATATGTTTAAGGCTAAAAGAACAGGCAAATCCTATCAGGTTACCTTTTATCAGCCAAACCTCTGCGGTACGTTTTCAGGCTCATGGAGTCTATCGCCAAGCGTTAAGAAATCAGTATGTAAAGTGGCTATATTACTTTAAACGCTCTGACAAACAGATGAATAGATTGTATGAGAAAGGCATTGAACTCAACACTGAGTATGACAAAAAGTATCAACATAAATGATAAGCGTTTGTTTCAGCTAGCCCCAGGTTTTTATCTGGAAATGAAGTTAACCGCCTAGCATTTCTCGTAATTTTTTCTCAGCCAGTTCCCCGGGGGATAGGTCTTCATCTGAGGGTGTTTGTTCAACAACGGTATCACCAAACAACTCAGCAAGCAGAGCTTTAGCCTTATCTGATTTTTGTTTATCAACTGTTTTAAACACTGTATTACTGGGTTTGAAATAATCACAAAAATTAGCCCGTTCGGTATTGCTTATATGCTCAGCACGTTCTTCTTCACAGCGGCTTTTGACATAGTACAGGCACATATTACACACATGCTGATCTGCTTTGCATTTGTCACACTCTTCACGTCTTGACATCGGCAGGATGACATTGATTAGCGCTTGGTTACAATTCCAACAGATAAATTCATCAGACATAATAAATAGTGGCCTCTAAAACTGGTTAAATAGGATGGGGTTGCCATCAGGATCTTGCAACACACAATGTGCAGGGCCTGAGTCAGCATGAGTTGGTGCAGTGGTCTTGATATGATGTGTTTCAAAAGGGATCATCTCAGCTGGATTAAAGGTAAAAATATTCGACCTTAACAAACCCTCAAATAAATCCATCATTGTGCAACTTTTATGTAGGACAAGATATTTATCTGCGATAGAGCCACATTTTGGGCGAGCTTTAAAACCAAAGTTTTCATAAAAGGTTTGTAACTTAATTAAATTTTAATATGATGGTTGAGGGGAAATTGACCTAATTCCATTGTATTCTCTTCGTTATGTGTTGTGGGTTATTTTTGCGGAGTGCGAAGTGCCCAAGCACCGACCACAGAAAACAGCAGTCCAATCACAAACACCGAGGCCAACATCACCATAGACTGTGTGAAGTTGTTATCCAGCAGTTCTGCGTAATCCACTAATTTTGCAAGTTGTTGCTCTATTACCCTTGCCTCTAGACCACTTGAGTTAATTTTTTGCTCAGAATATTGTATGTAAGTGGCTGTAAATGTTGGGTTGATAAACACTAAATAAAACCAGTTATACAATGCAAAAACATGTGCGGCAAGCAGGCTGATCCCTGAGCCAACACCTAACCCGCCCATAAAACCTAGAGGTGCAGGAAAACGCTTTTGTTTAAAGTCTTTTATCCCCATGATGACGGCTAACGAACTTATGAACATTACTGTGTAACCAACAATTTCGCCCAGAGTGAAGTTGTCAGGACTTGTACCTATAGCTAAATGTGATGCATAAAATCCAATCACTAAAGCCAAGCCATAGAGTAAGCCAAAGCGAATAATTGAATACATGGTGTGATTACCTTTCATGTCTATATATATCTAACTGTATGTTATTTATATAAAAGGTAAAGCTTTCGTCGGTTTAAAATTGGGTAAGATTAAATTTGTTAGTCACGGTTAATATCTATGAGACTTCATCCATGAAGTCCCTTGAATGATGATTCGGCTTTAATCGTGATTAACTGACCCGATACTATGAATACTCAAATCGGCGCCTACAAACTCTTCTTCCTCAGTGAGTCTAATGTTTGTCACTTTATTGAGAAGCCCATAAACCACCAAGCCACCGACTAATGCAACCACTATGCCTGCAACGGTGCCTATTACTTGTGCGATAAAAGACACGCCGCCTAACCCACCTAATGATTCAAGGCCAAATATACCCGCGGCAATACCACCCCATGCTCCGCATACACCGTGTAATGGCCATACGCCTAACACATCATCAATTTTTTTTGTTTGTTGCATAACGGTAAACAGTTTTACAAAAATCCAGCCAGCTATTAATCCTACAAATAATGAGCCAATAGGGTGCATCACATCCGAACCTGCACATACTGCAACTAAGCCTGCCAAAGGTCCATTATGAATAAAACCAGGATCATTTTTACCAAACCACAACGCCGCTAAAATACCGCCAACCATAGCCATAAGCGAATTCATTGCGACCAAGCCACTGATGCCGTCCATACTTTGAGCCGACATAACATTAAAACCAAACCAACCAATACATAATATCCATGTACCTAGGGCTAAAAACGGGATGTTTGACGGAGCGAAAGCGATAAGTCTATTGTCTTTTTCACGGCCTTTACGTAGCCCTAAAAAGTAAACACCTACTAGGGCTAACCAACCGCCCATACCATGTACCACCACCGAGCCTGCAAAGTCATGGAAACTGGCACCTGTGGTTTGTTGTAACCAAGCTTGAAAACCGTAGTTACCATTCCAAATTAATCCTTCAAAAAATGGATATACCACGGCAACGATCATGGCTGAGGCAATCAAAAAGGGATAAAATTTTGCTCTTTCAGCAATGCCTCCAGATATGATGGCTGGGATAGCTGCGGCGAAGGTCATTAGGAAAAAGAATTTCACTAAGTCATAACCGTTGTTGTTGGCAAGCTCCTGGGCACTACTGAAGAATGTGACGTCGTAGGCTATCCAATATCCAACAAAGAAGTAGGCAATACAGGAAACAGCAAAGTCAGTAATGATTTTCACTAAAGCGTTGACTTGGTTTTTGTGGCGCACCGTACCGACTTCTAAAAATGCAAAACCTGCGTGCATGGCAAACACCATGATCGCACCGATCAGTAAAAAGTAGGTATTGGAGCTTTGCACCAGTGTTTCAACGGCGCTGTTAATATCTTGCATGTGGGCTCTCAGTTTATAATTAAAATAATATGTTTAGGGTGTCTGTGGGTAATGTGTCGTGAGAATGTATCGGCTATACAGCCTCATCACCTTCTTCAGAGGTACGGATACGTATAGCGCGCACCACGTCAAAGACAAAAATTTTACCATCACCAATTTTACCCGTATTGGCTGTGGCGATGATAACTTCGATGCAACGTTCAACTTGCTCATCTGTTAGTACAATTTCAAGCTTGATTTTGGGTAAAAAATCTACTTTGTATTCTGCACCACGATAAGTTTCGGTGTGACCTTTCTGACGTCCATAACCCTTTACCTCTGTTACGGTTAGCCCTGAAATCCCGGCCTCAGTTAATGCTTCACGCACATCTTCAAGCTTAAAAGGTTTAATTATGGCTTCAATTTTTTTCATTTAACAATCCAACTTTTGTTGATTTATTAAATAATACAACAGCTTGCCAATAATTTGAGTGCTGCTTTTAGAATCAAAATAGATATTTAATAACTATGTGTTAATTAACTGTTAACCGCTTGTTAACTTCTATTTTGTAAAATAGTTTAGTCTAAGGACATCTCGTTATGGACTGGGACTGGAGGAGCGTGGATAATCTGGACTCAAATCGCTAATTTATTCAATCACGGCAGAATACAAAAAATGAACTTATTAAAACGCATACAAATGATATCGGTTATTTGTTTAATGATTATCGGAATTGATCAAGGTACCAAATGGTATGCTTCTGAGTACCTACCCAAGTTTGAAATGACCAGTTATTGGAGTGATATACTCCGTATTGGGTATGCCGAAAATACGGGCGCTTTCTTAGGTTTAGGCAGCGGTATGTCAGACTCAGCCAAATTCTGGATATTCGTTTGTGCGGTGGGATTGATTTTATCAAGCTTGCTGATTTATATCTTAAGAACAAAGACACAAACCGCATATGGATTATCGTCGTTAATGCTCATCTTTTCAGGGGGCATTAGTAATTTTTTCGATAGGGCTGTCAACAATGGCGCAGTGATCGACTTTTTAAATATCGGCATTGGCTCTCTAAGAACGGGTATTTTCAACGTTGCTGATATGGCAATCATGCTGGGCGTATTTTTATTATTGTTTGCTAAAGATATAAAGGCTGGCAGCAAGGAGGAATAAAATGATGGCAAATAGCCCTAAATCAGATGTATATCAGTCACCACTGGGGAAATTGTTTGCTCGACAACAGCCTAAGGTAAAGGCTAAGCCTAGCATGGCTAAATTATTTTTAATTTACGCAGAAAACGACAATAAACGTATAGCTCACCTCATTAATAAATGGCTCAACGAGACCCAACCGGCCCCTAATGGCTTAATAATAAAGGTTAAAAAGTCTTAAATACAGGTTTGATTGACAAGAAATTCAACCTATTTTGATATCAATTCAGAACAGCTGGCTTAAAATCGACAAAACATGTTTACAGCTTGAATTAAGCTTATTAACGACTTACATCATGAACTTAAGGTGGGCTCGTTATATTATATGAACAATACAACTATCGTATTATAGCTTATGAACCAAAGATAGCGCATAGTAGCGTTGAATTAATGTGTTTGAACAGGTGAATGCCAGTTTAACGAGGCGTTAATTTACAAACTAAGTACACACATAACTTAGAATATAATTATAACTCTTTCCAGAGGATAAGAAATTGTCTAAAAAATTTATAATAAAAAATTTAGTAGTTGCTATGGGAATGACCTGCGTCGCACTACCAGTGATGGCCGCAGAAGAAGAGAACAAGAAAGATGACGCTGAAGTGATAGTGGTGGTAGGTTCACGCGCAGCCCCTCGCTCTGTTGCTGACTCACCCGTGCCCATAGATGTAATTAGTGGTAATGAATTGATGGCTAATGGGCCTTCAGACATGGCGACACTTTTGCGAACGGTAACGCCTTCATATAACGTTAATGCTCAAGCCATTTCTGATGGTGCAACGATTGTAAGGCCTGCAAATTTACGTGGTCTTTCTCCTGATTCGACTTTGGTGTTAATCAATGGCAAACGTCGTCATAAAGGTTCCATTATTGCCTTTTCAGGTGGTGGTATCGCTGACGGTGCTCAAAGCCCAGACGTATCGACTATACCCGCGATTGCTTTAAAACAAGTTGAAGTATTACGCGATGGTGCATCGGCACAATATGGTTCAGATGCAGTTGCTGGTGTAATTAACTTTGTGCTTAATGATAACGACTCTGGCGGCATGATTGAAGCCAAAATGGGTGCGTTCTCTGAAGGTGATGGAGAATTAATAACAATATCAGGTAATGTGGGTTTACCTTTAAGTGACAATGGTTTTATCAACTTAAGCTTTGAGTCTAACCAGCAAGATGCAACGAGTAGAAGTACTCAACGTAGCGATGCACAAGGTTTGATTGATGCCGGTAATAGTGACGTTAGAACACCAGCCGCTCAGGTTTGGGGCTCACCTGAAATTTCAGATGATTTGAAGTTATTTGTTAACGCCGGTATTGATTTAGATGGTGACAGTGAAGCTTACCTGTTTGGTAATTGGTCAGAAAAAACGGTTGAGGGTGGTTTCTATTTTCGTAACCCTAATACCCGTGGTGGAGTATTTGGAGGACCAACGCTTGCAGATGGTTCCGCTTCTATTCTTACCGCTGACTTAACTCCTGGTGCCACTGATAATTCGGCTTGTCCAGTGGTTGCTATCGTCGATAACGCCCCCGATGCGGCTGCACTTGCCTCATTATCTGGTGCTAATTGTTATGCTCATAATCTAAGATTTCCAGGTGGCTTTACACCGTTTTTTGGTGGAGACGTAGTTGACCTATCTTTATTTGTAGGAACACGTGGCGAATTCAGCAACGGCGTACTATACGATTTCAGTGCTGGCGTAGGTGAACATTCGACAGAGTTTCGTATAGGTAACACTGTCAACTCTTCTCTAGGTCCAGATACGCCAACTCAATTTACTCCTGGCGCCTATGCGCAATTAGAAAAATCATTGAATGCCGATTTTTCTAAAGAAGTAGATAGAACATTGGGATTAGAATCGTTAATTGTTTCATACGGTGTTGAACTTAGACAAGAGACCTTTACCATTACCGCAGGTGATGAAGCGTCGTTTAAATTAGGGCCTCTTGTAGATCAAGGTTTTAGTATCGGCTCAAATGGTTTTCCAGGCTTTAAACCAGCTGATGCAGGCTCGTCATCACGTACCAGTAAAGCGGCATATTTTGACACAGAAGCACAATTTAGTGATGCGTTTATGACACAAGTCGCATTCAGATTTGAAGATTTTAGCGATTTTGGCTCTAACTTTAGCTGGAAACTAGCGAGCATTTATGAATTGTCTGATTCATTCAAAATCCGAGGCTCTGTTGGTACTGGTTTCCGTGCACCCACTATTGGACAAAGCAATGTTCGATCTGTGCAAACACAGTTTGTTGGCACTGAATTGGTTGATATAGCCACATTACCTCCAACTAATCCTGTTTCTGTCAGATTTGGTGGAAAAGAATTAACACCTGAAGAAGCGACCAGTTATGCGTTTGGTGGTGTTTATCAAGACGGCGACTTCTTCCTTACTGTCGATTATTTCAACATCGAAGTGACTGACAGAATTACGCAAACGTCAGCACAAGATTTAACTGACGAAATTCGTGCAGAATTAACAGAACAGGGTGTAACAGATGCTATTGGTTTGGCTAAAGTTAAGTTCTTTACTAATGACTTTGATACAACGACTCAAGGCGTGGACGTAGTTGCTAACTACTCAAATGACGCTTTTGGCGGTAGTATGAAGTATGCACTTGCCTATAACTGGACAGAAACGACGGTTGATAACGTTGTTGGTAATGTTAGTCAAACTAAATTAAATCGTTTAGAGCGCGGATTACCTGAGCAAAAAGGTTCATTTACAGTTGATTACTCTGCTGATGATTGGACATTAATGGCAAGAGCAAACTATTATGGAGAATGGTTCCAATTCTCTCCAGATATTACTGGCGATGCTGTTGTTCTTTTAGATGCTGAATTTGCTTATAACTTTGATGGCGGAACAGCTATTTCTGTCGGTATTAATAATTTGACTGATGATAATGGTCCTGTTGCTGTAGGTGCACCTGCTGGTCGCTCGTATGCTTCAACTTCACCATACGGATTCAATGGTCGCTTTATGTATGCAAAAGTTTCACATCGTTTCTAAGCTAAGCTAATTTAATTTAAGTTAGTTTACATTTAGTTATGGAAGTAAAAACCAGTACCTAGGTATTGGTTTTTACTTATTGTGAAGTCCAACTTTCAGGTGAAAGGATTTTTAAAATAATCCAAAAGTGCTAGCCGATGACAAGTAACATAACCATTATCGGGGCAGGGGTGATTGGCGCTGCGACTGCGTTAACATTGCAACAAAGAGGTCACGAGGTACTGTTACTCGATAGAGAGCGGCCAAGTGCAGGCGCCTCATTTGGTAATGCTGGTGCAATAGTTAATGGTTCTTGTGTACCCACAGCCACTCAAGGCATATTCTTCGATGCCATCAAAATGCTCAGTCAATCCAATTCTCCCTTATGTATTCGCCCCTCTTATTTCCCTAAAGTTTTACCTTGGCTTATGCGTTTTATGTGGCAAAGCCGCACTTCTTCAGTCAACAAAAATGCCCAAAACTTGCACGCCCTATCACAACATGCGGTGCAAAGCTGGCGCAAATTAACCCAGGATACAACCCTTAGTCAATTCTTCAATGCGAAGGGATGGCTCAAAGTATATCAATCAGATCAGATGTTTGATGGGACCCTGCGTTCAAGACAAATCTTGGATCAGATGGGCACAAAATACCAATGCTTAAATGCGTCTGAAATTCATGATCTTGAACCCCATTTAGCCCGAACGTTTAAGCACGGTTTCTTTCAAGACGATAGCTTAAATGTGAATGATCCGCAGCTACTGGTGCAAGGCATGGTTGATTTATTAGTTAGGCGTGGCGGTCGTTATCAACAATTTAATGTTGATGCAATACAAGATATTAATGGCGTTATTCAACTTAAAGGTAAAAGAGGTGAATTACTCAGTCAAAAAGTGGTGATTGCAACTGGTGCTTGGTCCCGTGGTCTGGCGAAACAATTAGGGGATGATATTCCCCTAGAGTCTGAACGCGGCTATCATTTGATGTTACCTGAGTCCACCCATTCGCTGATTAGTAGGCCGATTGTTAATGGCGAAAATGATTTCGTATTATCACCTATGAATAAGGGTATACGCCTCATAAGTCAGGTCGAATTTGCCGGTTTGCATGCACCACCGGACTACAGCAGAATTCGTAAACTTTTACCAGTGGCTAAAAATATGCTACCTAAGCTTGAAATTCATGAAGAATCAGTCTGGTTAGGTCATCGTCCTTCGCTGCCTGACTCTTTACCTGTTCTGGGGTACTCAAGTAAGAGCCAGAATGTAGTCTATGCATTTGGTCATCAACACTTAGGTATGACATTAGCGGCAATTAGTGGTGATATTATTGCCGACTTACTCGGTAACAAAACACCCAAAGTATCCCTTTTTCCTTATCGTGCCAATAGGTTTGGCTGGCACTGATGAAGTTATATGTTTTGAAGCCATAATAGCAAACCACTTTTGTTCTTTATCAGTGCATGCCGCTGCCTAGAATTTCACTCAATAATACGATAATTCGAGGTTGACTCATTATCGTTTGGAGAATATGTAATGCCTAAAAAAGTAACCCGCAGACAAGCAATGAAAATAGTTTCTAGCGTTGCCTTATTGCCCTTTACAAGTTGCGATACTCAGGGCGAATTAGGCAATCAGGTTATTTTTGCTCATGGCGTGGCAAGCGGTGATCCAGACCAAAGTAGTGTGGTGATCTGGACGCGAGTAAGTGGCTTAACAACTCCAGTTAAGGTGGATTGGTTTGTTGCTACTGAAGCAAGTTTCAAACATGTTGTCAGCAGCGGTGTCTTCAACACAGACATTCATCGAGATCATACTGTTAAAATAGTCGCTGATGATTTAAAGCCTGGAGAATCATACTTCTATAAATTTGCGGTCGCAGATTCTATTTCACCCACTGGTCAAACTCAAACGCTACCTGTTGGACATGTTGAACAATTAGTTGTGGCAGTCACCACCTGCTCTAATTATCCGTTTGGATATTTTAATGCTTATGATGCGATTGCAAAAGACGCGTCCATAGATTTAGTGGTGCACCTGGGTGATTATATCTATGAGTACGGTGTTGAGGGATTTGGTGGTGAAATGGGAAAACGTATCGGACGAGAGCATCACCCTGCTCATGAAACACTGTCTCTTGATGATTATAGAAAACGTCATGCCCAGTACAAAACAGATCAAGGCTCACTCGCCATGCATGCTAGGCATCCATTGATTGTCATCTGGGATGATCACGAAACAGCTAATAATCCTTGGATGGCCGGCGCCAAGAATCATCAACTGAATGAGGGAAGCTGGGAGGCAAGGCGACTTGCGTCACTGCAAGCTTACTACGAATGGATGCCAGTGCGTGATCCTGTCCAAGTGAGCGACCGGGCAAAATATTGGCGACATTATAAATTTGGCGATCTTGCCAGCCTCATCACACTTGAAAGTCGGCATACCGGCCGAAGCCAGCAAATCAGTTATAATCAACATTTGCCGAATATTCAAAGTAAAAAGCAAGCTAAAGCGTTTTCACAAAATGTCATTAATGCAGCCGATCGCGAAATGTTATCTAAGGAGATGCAAGTCTTCTTAAAAGATGAACTCAATGAATCGGTCAGTGCTGGGCGTCGCTGGCGCATCATTGGTAATCAATCGGTTATAGCTAAATCAATCGCACCGAATTTAGACGACCCCATACTCAATAACTTACGTGACAAACTCAGTCTAGAAAAACAACAAAAGCTGGTTGAACGTACCCATCTTGGAAAATATTCCTTGCCCTCAGACCTTGATACTTGGTCAGGTTACCCTGCGGCCCGTGAACGATTTTATCAGATTGCCAAAGACGCTAATGTTCAAGACTTACTCGTAATCTCGGGTGACAGCCATAGTTTCTGGCAGAATAAGTTGTTCGACGACCGCGGTCAATCGATGGGCGTAGAGCTTGGTGCGACTGGCGTGACGTCACCTCGTTCAATTATGGAAAGTCTAGGAGGTGAGGTCATGCAGCGCTTCGACGCACTCAATACTGCCAACAACGAAGAGATCATTTGGAGTGATGGCCGCCACCTTGGCTTTATTCGATTACAAGTCAATCACCAAGGTGCACGTGGGGAGTATGTAACTATGTCAAATGTGCGATCACGCAACTATGAAACCCAAGTATTGCGCACTGTCGACATCACTCATCAAGATGGTTTACTAGGATATGAATAATATAAAAATATCTAAAAACGACAGTACCTGTGGCTGGAACGAAATGCCTATTTCAAGAGCTGATTTTTGACAAAAAATCAATCTATCAAGGAACAGGCATCAGTAAATTAGTTAAGATGTTTTGTGATGTCGATGATTTTTGCAAAGTATTTGTCCCTCAATGGTGAAAACAAGTGCACAAAGACGTGATGCAAAAACACCTTAACAAACTAGTTAAGGTGTAACGTTAAAAATGAAGTTGTTACCATTAAGTGTCAAGCTGCAAATTCCGCTAGGGATTTTGGTCGAGCGACCGAGCTGTACAATTCCCAAAAATATTGGTGGCTATCGTATTGAGCTGAGTTCAAGTCAACGTTAGACAATCGGTTAGGATCTGAAAAAACCATCGCGCTTTGAGCGAAGGTATGTAATGCCTTAAAGGACTCTTTATTTTGCCGAAAGTAAGCATGAAAATCATGTGCTAAATTAAGTGAAATTGGGTAGTTCTGAGCATCATCTGGCATGGTTGCCTGACTTACTTTGATTATCGTGTCTAGGGTACTATTATCGGCCACTTGATAGCGCGCCACAATGTAATCCTTTAACTGTTGGTAAAAGGCAGTCCACCCGCTTGGCATTGATTTATCTTGATTGAAGAAATGCACTGCCCAAGTTAATAGAGGGTATGCGTTTGGTTCAGCCACACAATCATCAAGCAGATTTTCTATAAAAGTACTCGCATCAATCGCATATTCCCATTGCATAAAACGGATGACATAACGGAGTAAACTATAGCCATCGGCCATAACATACACTTCATACAGTTTTTTCATCCGCTGAATATCCGCTTGAGTATAGCTGTAAGTAGATATTAAGAAATTATGTTCATCAGCCTTAATTTCATATTTTTGCATATAGCCGGGCTCAGCCATTGGGCTATTGGGCAGAAGCTGTGTTGGATACGCTTTTACTGAGACATCCATATCAATATAGCGTTGTAAGTCAGCCATAAATGACTGAATAGTCATGCCGGGTAAACCTATCATTAAATCGGTTGATAATGGCAAATTCAAATCAGTAAAAGCTTGTGCGAGTTCGTCATAACGTTGTGTCTTAATGTTCTTGCGATTTATGACTTCTAAGGTTTTTTCATCAGTGGTTTGAATAGAAATAATACCTTGCCCGATAATACCGCCTTCAGTAAATATCTTAATAATTTCAACTAAGCGCCATGTTGAATTCTTTGTATAATTAACCACAATTTCCTGCGGGTACCCGTACTTACGTTTGATATCTACAATAAATTGAGATATTTCAATATCCCGATCATATAGGCCATAGTTTGCATCTGCAATCCACATTACACGGACTTTGTTTTTGCCAATCCAAGTGATTTCATCCATCACGCGTTGTAGGTCAAACTTGCGAATTTTTTGGTTAGTCGCCGATCCCCAATCACAGAAAGTACAACCGTAAGGACAGCCTCGATTCGTTTCAATAATGGCCGCTTCAATACGGCCATTGTAGCCATCAAACAAACCATTCAAATACGGTGAAGGCACATCATCAGGTGATTTCATTCGTTCACGTGGGCCGGTGCGCATTAATCTTCCGGTCATGGGTTCGCGATAAGTTAACCCTGCCACTTTTGCTAGTTGCGAAATATTCGTCGTTAGTTGCCTATTGACTGAAGCATCAATGCAGTCAAAAATTTCAGTGATAGTCACTTCACCTTCACCGTGAACGGCTGCATCAACTGAACGATGCTCGGTCATAAAGTCTTCACAAGCTTGTTGATAATCAGGCGTACTTGGCCCTCCGTGTATCATTAAATTAACTTTATTATGCTGTTTGACAAAGTGACTAATTTGCATATTCACATCTATCGACCACATGTAATTTGAAAACAACCACACTCCAGGCCCAAACTTGCGATATGGGCCGTCAAAAAGTGCTTGAGGTGCTAGGTAATTAAGTGGAATAAATTGAAAACGTTGTAACAACTCAGCATTTTTATAGGCGACTAATGCACTATATAAAACGCCTAAGGCTAATGGAAAATGGTTTTCCATATGAGGGACAAAGTATACTGGGATTTTATTTGATTTTGGTAAGGCTTGCCAATCAGTTGCATGCCCTAATGAATGTTCGGTAATTGTGTTAAAGGGAATAAGGACAGGCTCAGTGCCCTCTACTTTATCTTTCATTGAAGTCAACCAAGCAGCGTCAGTGAATTTCTTTAACATCGTGGTTATTGTATCAACGCTTAATTGTAAATTGGCTTTTTCAGCCATCACATTAGCTACTGATTTACCATCACCAAAAGCGAGCAATAAGATTACCTCAACCACGCTCAGAGCAAGGAAGCCGTTTTGTGGTACAGACCATGCTGCATACCCTTGTGGTGTGGGGACTATACCCAAATGAGTGCTTAACCGAAGTGCTCGTAGCTGAGGTTCAGGTTGGTCATTTTCTACTGGATGAGTGTTTTCAACAAAAGCCTCAAACGACACTTCGGGAGGATTAAGCGATGGCTTATCAACAATGGCTTCAACCTCTTTGTATTGTACAAATCGACTATTTATTTGTTGCTCACTCACATTGGGAAAGTGAGTGTTCAACACAGGATCGGCTAAGATAATTTGCATTATGTCATCTGCATTTTCATTTCTGGCAATATGGCCTAAAACAAATAAATCGACATCATTTAATATAATAGATTTAGTCGTGCCTGAGACGTTAGCAAGCAGTGAATAGCCATTGCGATAGAAAATGATTTTATGTTGATTAATGTACAATGCTAAAACCGATTAGTTATCTTAAATATATTAAATTCACTATAGCGAATATTACCAGTACTTGTAAGCGTTTTACTTTGAGTAAATCCAATTCCGTTTAGCAACCTGTTAACACATTTAGGGTAGCGGTAGTAACTGTTGATAGACCTTCCTAATCCGTTGCTTAATCATTTTACCACTCTCATCCCTGCAATAACTGGGGCCGCGTCACATTTAATTTAATGGTGTTGTTTTCTCTCTATTCTCTGGTCTTCCGTTTTTTAGGCGTCATTCTTCGTTCGGTTATACGCTCTATTTTCTGCTGGAACTTATCATTACCTATGGTTATACCTTTGTTAATTTTATTTTGAATAATAATGGTTATTCAGCATTCCTTTTTTTTTGTATGTCCGAGCATCAATACTTTGCTAGAGAGCTGTTTATTTGCTCAACTGCCTAAATATCACCTCTGCCTTCTATAGCAACTCATCAATCGATAAAGGGATTGCAGCGGTACTTCATGTGGGGTGTCATTTGCTTGGCGCAACAAGGACTTAATCTCTGTAGGTACTTCCAAAAAAATCGCGCTATTAAAGTCAAACTTTTCAAGACCCACACACTCAAGGCTATGAGTTTTAGACACTGGGTGGAGCAGATGAGGCGCAACCATGTCAAGCTTACCCTGTTTATAAAATGCCATCCCTGCTTCAACGTGTTCCGTCATAAATGCAAGTTGCAGCTCAATGTTTAAGTGAGCAGAAGAGTGAGCAGAAGAGTGAGCTTACTCTGCGGTAACCGCTGCGGGTAATAGAAAAACGTAAGCAGCCTATTTGGTATTCAGGAGCAAGGGAGATACACTGATATCCCAAAGTCTGTTTCGAGGTTGTTTTGACAAAATTTAATTCTGCTGCTTTTCGCAGCTATAGCCAGCTTGCACTTATTGTTGTTGCTGCGGGTGCCATTTACCCACTGCTCTACCTGCGCCAAAATTTCGAGCTCACAATCTTAGAATCCTTCAATATCACCCAGACACAGTTGCGTTATTGCAGTTCGATGCTTGGCGTTATATTCGTGTTGACTTATATTCCAAGTGGTTGGCTAGCAGACAGGTTTTCATCACGAAAATTACTCTGTTTTTCGTTGCTGGCGACGGCTTTAATTGGGCTGTGGTTTTCAACTATGCCGTCTTATTCTGCATTATTGGTTATTTACGGTGCTTGGGGTATAGCAACAGGACTGACCTTTTGGTCAGCGCACATTAAACTCGTCGCCATGTTGGCAGACAAAGATCAACAAGGTAGATTCTTTGGTATTTTGGATGGAGGCCGTGGTTTAATTGAAGCTTTCTTGGCAACCGCTGCAGTTGCATTATTTGCCTATATTCTCAGTCAAGATCCAGACTCCACGAAGATGGCTCTGCAGCAAGTGATTTATCTATATGTCGGCGTCCTACTCATCGTATCGATTCTAGTTTACTGGTTACTTGATGAACTAGAAGCGTCAAAGGGTGTGACTGAGGACAACACAAAGAGTGTGTTCTTTGATGATTTAAAAGATGTTCTCAGTCGTCGTGAAATATGGCTATGTGCTATCTGTATTGTTTGTGGTTACCAGATATTTTATGCGACCTATTCCTTTTCAGCCTTCTTGCAGCAAAATTTTAACCTAACTGCAGTGATGGTTGGCTATATAACGGTTGCAAAACTATGGATGAGGCCTATTGGTGGAATTGCCGCAGGTTTTATTGGTGACTGGACTGACCCCCAAAAGGTACTCTCGATACTCTTAGTCCTCGCTTCATTATCGCTTGCGCTGATGGCACTTGTACCAGCAAATTCTGCCGCCCTGCTGATGATTTTGATTGTTCTGCTTATTGGATTGCTGAGCTATGGTGTAAGAGGACTGTATTGGGCAACGTTAGGTCGGTGTGATGTGCCTAACAAAATTAAAGGGTTAGCCATTGGTATTATTTCCATGATTGGCTATTTTCCTGAAGTGTATTTACCGCTGCTGAGTGCTTCACTAATAGAGAAGTATCCGAGTGGAGAAGGGTATAAGATTTATTATCTAATTGTGTCAAGTGCTGGTTTATTAGGAGCATATGCGGCCTATTTATTGTCTAAAGCAAAGCGTTAATAACATCTAATATGACAGCACACACAAGACTTTAAAAAAATGGGGGCAGCGTGTGAGGTGCCCTCAAACATAATATATACAAATCAAAAAATAGTGTTGAGACTAAGGGAATATGCATGGCATTGGGTGATCCGCTTACTCGCCAAAATTCACACTGCACTACTACCATGAACCTAAACGTTATCTTGAAAAACACCCTTTTATTCAAGTTTAGCTAGGTTTTAATCCACAGGAGTTAATGCTAAACCATCAAATTTTATCCCAGACCAGCCGGTGAGCATAAAGTTACGAATGTTTGCGTGATCACCACCAGTCGGATTGGCCAATACATCATCACGATAATAACGTCCGAATAAATAGAGTGTTTCGGACTCACTTAATGTATGTAACTGAGCAAAGTGGAAAATCTTACAAGAACCTTCATTGCTGCCAGCTGCATTTTGCAACGTTCCATTGCTAAAACCTACGGGTGTGTAATTATAGAATTGACTGATTACCTGCATAACGCTTGTAAACTCAATCGTGTCTGGGGCTTGATGTAATTGTGTGATTAAATCATTTACAGTCGTCAGTTTATGTAAAGTCATAGTGTGTCCGGTGTTTTAGATGGATGAAAAGAAAAGGTTAATTGGCAATCAATATGTTTGAGTATTTTATTGACGAACATCGGTGTGGCAACTGTTCTTTGGTTATTTTCAGATATGACAGTTATAAGAATATCGCAGTCTTGTAAAGGTATTTGCTGGCGAACATAAAAAATATTTAAGTCGTCTAAATTATCTAAATCTTGATTTAAACACACTGTGCCTACTAAACCGTTTTTCTCAGGATGAGGCGCGTAAGTTACCCCAGCCACTTCTCTGTGCAGTGTGATAGCTTGGTATTTATCTAAATTGAATAGGCGAAAAGTCACGTCGATTTTGATATTAACCACTCCTAAAACCTGATGATACATAGACGAATTGTGCAGAATAAATCGCTGTTAATTATATTCTAACTGTTGAACTAATATCGAGTTTTATGTTGTCTGTCCTAATACAAATTAAACAGAATTCAGACTTTTGGGTAAAGATTAACTGTATTTCAGTGAGTAATTGAAGTGAAGTCACCAGGAGGCTTTTAGTTTAAGCTAGTCAAGAGTCAACACAAGGAGCCAAAATGAAAATAGTAATTGGAAAATTCAGCAATGAACCTTTTCATGCTTTATCAAAAAAAGAAGTCAGTTTGTTATTAAAAATAGTGCCTCAGGAGTGGTCAAAACAGATAACCAGTGTGGTATTAAGTTCAAAGATATTTAAGAAAACTAAGCTTGTAAAGCCAGTGGAATATACCAGCACAACTCAACAGTTATCCATTTATTCAAGAGGCTTAGTACGAGAAGATATCGCGAGACTAGTGTTGCTTGAATTAGCATCAGTGAGTGGCGAGCTAACGGAAACTCAGTCTGGGAAAGCCTCAGATGTAAACACAGTGATTAAACCTTATATGGATAAATTTTTGAAAACAAGGTTTTAGATATAACGGCGCTGCCCCCAACAGATAGGGTATAGCCAATAAAAAACCGGCTTTCGCCGGTGTTTTATTGGTGCTTGTAAAAATGCGTATCTCGAAGCGCTAAAGCTTAAGCTTTAGCAGGTCTTCCAGCTTGCTTACGTAAGTTCTCAGTCAATAACTTTTTACGAATACGTGTACTTAAAGGCGTCACTTCGACCAATTCATCGTTATCTATGAACTCAAGTGCTTGTTCTAATGACATCACAATAGGCGGTACTAAGCTTTGTGCTTCGTCGGTACCTGATGCACGAACGTTCGTTAGCTGCTTACCTTTAAGGGCATTAACCGTCAGGTCATTTTCACGCGCATGAATACCAATCACCATGCCTTCGTATACTTCAACACCGTGGCCGATAAATAAACGTCCGCGTCCTTGTAAGTTAAACAAGGCGTTCGTTAGTGCTTTACCCGTTGCGTTGGCAATCAATACGCCACTCTTACGCTGGCCGATTACGCCTCCTTTATGGGGGCCGTAATGATCAAAGGTGTGATACATCAAACCAGAGCCTGATGTCATGGTCATAAAGTCAGTTTGAAAACCAATTAAGCCACGGCTAGGGATCATAAAGTCCATACGTATACGGCCTTTACCATCGGGTGACATATTGGTTAACTCACCTTTACGTGTACCAATCTGTTCCATAATAGTACCTTGATGTTGTTCTTGAACATCGATGGTCACTGTTTCAAAAGGTTCGTGGGTCACACCATCTACTTGTTTCAAAATCACTTCTGGACGGGAAACGGCGAGTTCATAACCTTCACGGCGCATGTTTTCAATCAATATACCTAGGTGAAGTTCACCACGACCTGATACGCGGAACTTATCCGGATCTTGGGTTTCTTCCACTTTAAGTGCCACGTTGTGAATTAATTCGGTTTGCAAACGTTCATAGATGTTACGTGATGTGACGTATTTACCTTCTTTACCACAAAATGGAGAATTATTGACTTGGAATGTCATGGTGACTGTTGGTTCATCAACAGAAAGAGGTGGTAATGCCTCAACTGTATTGGGTTCGCATATTGTGTCGGATATCTTAAGTTCACCCACACCTGTTACAGCCACAATGTCACCGGCGTCACCAGAGTCCACTTCGAGGCGCTGTAACCCTAAATAGCCTTGCACCTGCCCGATTTTAGCGTTGCGAGTTTTGCCGTCAGCACCAATAATAGTGACTTGTTGGTTAGGTTTAACCGAACCACGTGTAATACGACCTATACCGATTACACCTACATAAGAGTTGTAATCAAGTTGCGACATTTGCATTTGTAATGGGCCGTTGATATCGGCAACAGGTGGCTTGACATGTTTTATGATAGTATCAAATAACGGCGTCATATTATCGCTAGGTACATCTAAATCGTTGGTTGCCCAACCATTTATGGCTGATGCGTAGACTACTTCAAAATCGAGTTGGTCGTCAGTTGCACCTAAATTATCAAATAAATCAAATACCTGATCCATTACCCAACTAGGACGAGCGCCTGGCTTATCAATTTTATTGATTACAACGATAGGCTTTAGACCTTGAGCAAAGGCTTTTTGTGTCACAAAACGAGTTTGTGGCATGGGGCCTTCTTGTGCATCCACCAATAACAAGACTGAATCGGCCATAGACATAACGCGCTCTACTTCACCACCGAAATCGGCGTGCCCAGGCGTGTCTACTATATTGATGCGGAATTCGTTCCATTTAATTGCCGTGTTTTTTGCAAGAATGGTAATACCACGTTCTTTCTCAATATCGTTTGAGTCCATCAC